>Ga0126342_10005506_pt1 | contig 22126 bp, 14 predicted proteins | sample Cyp1metagenome_FD_92528 | JGI IMG/M metagenome (GOLD analysis project Ga0126342, IMG submission 92528) | Coral microbial communities from Lord Howe Island, Old Settlement Bay, Australia - Cyphastrea 1 metagenome | ecosystem: Host-associated > Invertebrates > Cnidaria > Coral ...
ATATATATATATATATATATATATATATATATATATGTATATATATATATGTATATATATATGTATATATATATGTATATATATATGTATATATATATGTATATATATAATTATATATACATGTATATAATTATATATACATGTATATAATTATAAATACATGTATATATATATGTATATATATATGTATATATATATATGTATATATATATGTATATATATATACTCAAAATTGTTTCCAACACATCCCATGGACACACGGGATGACAAAGAAAAAACTGTCTTAACATCCTGACGTCATGCCGCCCCCCATGTGCATCTGAAGCTTGTTGAAAATGTTTTTTTCGGTACACGATGTTTGTCCCTTACGCACGAAGGCTCTGAGCTATGAACCTGTCGGCGCCCAACGTGTTGCCGCCCAAACGTGTTGCCACTTGCAAATTAGTAACATGAACAACCTGTTCCCAACACGGTCCATGATTTTTCCCTGACCTGCTGAACCCCAACAACGCAGATTGCAGGTGCAACATTGTGCCTATTCTTTCGAAAAAGCGCGCCGTTGACATGTTCTCACTTGCGTGGAAACCCCAGAAGTCTGTTGGGACCCAAAAGCGCAATATGGGCAGCACACCTGCCAAGACAAAGCGTCAAGTGTGTTTCTACGCAGTTTTGAATCATCGTGCCCTCGCTAACCGGGTCCTCTGCGCCAAGCAAATTGAGCTTCCGTGCGCGCAGGTTGGGTGGCAAGTTTGAAGCCTAGACGCGTCAGGCGCAAGTGCCTCCTTCGTGCAACACTCATGCCAAAGGGCGCCAAGTCCGGCTAAGTCCCCTCACGTCCTGGCCTGTTCCTTAAGTGGGTTGTCTTTCGGGCTTCGGCATGGCCACATTCTTTGGGCCTTGCTCCTCAAATTATACCTTGGGGGCTCCTGACCTGGTTTGCCCGTTTTTTTTGGAGTGGTTGCTGTACATGTCTTTGGTGTTCAGGGGTCAGTGCTCGGCCATACTCGCTCTTCCTTGTGCTTTGATTCACAAGATGCGGAACCATGGCTGAGTGTGGATGCGTGTTTCCGGCACAACTCGTAAAAGATTGTTAAAGCGTGGTCCAAAGAAATGATGGTAATCCGCTGGATTTTGAGTGGTTTTGTCCAATTTTTTGGACAATGCCAGGGTGAAGAAGACTTTTTTTTGATAAGGTTTGGCTTTTTTTGTTGGACTTCTTTCCTGCTGCCATTTGCCTTGTATTTGCAACAGTTTGGAACTAGAGCTTGTCATTTTGCATGGTATTTGCTATTTTTTCGCATGCTCACCTTCCATTTTGCACGGTATTTGCTACATGTGTGCCACTTCAAGCTATTATTTTGTATAGTATTTGCTGCATGTTGATAGTTCAGACGTTCATGTGGGTTTCTTTAGGATCTTTAGGGTGTCAGTTAGGGTCTCTTGAGGGTATCTTTTCGGCTTCATTTGGGGTTTCTTTAGGGTTTCATTTACGGTTTCTTTAGGGTTTCATTTAGGGTGTCACGTTGGGTTTCTTTAGGCTGTCATCTAGGGCATCTTTAGGGTTTCATTCAGGGTTTCTTTTGGGGTTCATTTCGGGTTTCTTCAATGTTTCATTTAGGGTATCTTTAGGTTTTACTTAAGGTTTAGGATGTCATTTAGGGTATCTTTAGTGTTTCATTTAGGGTTCGGTTAGGGTTTCTTTCGGGTTTCATTTAGGGTATCTTTAGGGTTTTTTTAGGGTTTCATTTTGGTTTAGGGTTTCTTTTGGGTTCGGGTTTCTTTATGGTTTCATTTTGGTTTACGGTTTCTTTTGGGTTCGGGTTTCTTTAGGGTTTCATTTTTGGTTCAGGGTTTCTTTTGGGTTCGGGTTTCTTCAGGGTGCATTTAGTGTTTCATTTAGGGTTTCATTTAGGGTGTCATTCAGGGTGTCATTTAGGGTTTCATTTAGGGTATCTTTAAGGTGTCATTTAGGGTTTCTTTAGGGTGTGATCTAGGGTTTCTTTAGGGTGTCATCTAGGGTGTCTTTAAGAGATCTTTAGGGCTTCTTTAAGGTTCTTTTCGGGTGGCATTTAGGATTTTTTTAGGCTGTCATTTAGCGATCCGAATTAGTAGGGTGTCATTTAGGGTTTCTTTAGGTTTGCATCTAGGAGGTCTTCAGAGTTTCACCTAGGGTTTCTCTAGGGTTTCATTAAGGATACAAACAGGAGAGAATAAAGCAAAGGAAAAAGAAAAGCAAAGAGACGGTAAAGAGGAAGCAGAGAAGCAGAGGAGCAGGAAGAAATAGAGCAGCAAAAACGCATGACTGCAGAAAAGGAAAAAGTAGAAGTAGAAAGGCACAGAAGCAGAAAAGCAGAGAAGAAGGAAAAGCAAAACGCCGAAAAGCAGAGAAGCAGAGAAGAGAGAAGCAAGAAAAGCAGAGAAGCAGAAAAGCAAAGAAGCAGGAAAGGCAGAGAAGCAGGAAAAGCAGGAAAAGCAAAAAAGCAGAAAAGCAAACAAGCAGGAAAATCAAAAAGCGGAGAAGCAGGAAAAGCAGAGAAGCAGAGAAACAGGAACAGCAAAAAAGCAGGACTCAAAAAAAACCTAAACCTTATGAAAAAAAAAATCCTAAAATAAATAGCCTCCCTTCGTATGTCGCAAAATTGGGATCTCCAATGGTTGCAAGGTATACCATCCCCAGGGTTGGCCTCTAAGTACAGCTAATCTCTGTCAGCATGTGGCTGAAAACTCGAAGTTGATGTTGCTTCACTTGGGAAAATCCCAAAATCTTACTGCACTAAAGCATGACCAGCATTTTACCTGCAGCTTCCGACCTCAAAAATCCCACCAGTGGCATTGATGACCATCTCCCAAGGACTGGGTAGCCAACTTTTGGCCGTGGCACATATAATGTGTGCTACTGTATCATATCTCTATCCAGAGCGGAATTTCGCCCAAACATGTCAATTTAGGATTAATTAAGGGTTGGTTCCGCGATGTTTAGGGTTCAATTCGAGTTCATTTTGTCCTAATTTAGCTTTCACTGACTGGGAGTTAATTTGGGGTGGGTATAAGATGTAGGGTTGGTTTAGGCTTGATTTAGGGTATATTAAATTATTCGTTTTAGAGGGTTGGTTTCCTCTTTTAGTTTGAGGCTCGAAACCTTGCAAATGACCAAGAAAATATTCAAACATGCTTCAAAAGGTGGTTTCGGTATATACCGTCTTAGGTAAGTGCAAAAATGTCAGGAGATGGAGGCAAATCATATTTTCCATAGTTCAAACTTGTGAAAACACATGCAGCAACAACACAACAAATTACAGTCCCGCATAGAATACCTTCAATGTCAGGCAGACATCAGCCTTCTATCTGCATATCCATCTTTGGAAACATGATATATCTATTTCCTTATTTCTATGTATAGGCTAAACTCAGTTCCTTCACTTTGACCCAGGCTTCAGCAAAGCTGGATCCGGACGAAAAGGCTTGGCACCTTGAAGGTCTTGGTTTCGGCATTGGTTTTTTCCAAGCCCACAGCAGCCGCTTCGTCAAAGTTCGGCTCCTTTTTTCAGGTTTTTTCGGCGGATTCTGGAGGGTGGATGGTGATAGAAAGTAGCTGCCGATCAAAACCCAATGTCTACAACAGAATCAGCTAGAAATCAGCTATAAATCATGATCATACTGAGAAAGGTATAGAAAAGCAGCAGCTGACAATACTGGAAGTTACAAGGAAAAAGAATCATAGGAAGCAGATCCGTTCGGATGCGATCATATTCACAACCCGCTTGAACAAAAAAAAGTCCTTTTTTTGCTGGGATTTCCTTATATACATGGTGGTTTCCTAAAATAGGGGTACCCCGGTACCCCTAAATCATCCATTTATAGATGGATTTTCCCTTATAAACCATCCATTTCAGGAAACCACCACATGTTAATTTACAAATATCTCAACTTCTCGGGGTAACCACTATTTCACCACCGATTGTTGTAAATCGGCTGGGGGGCAGCCATCATGAATTTCAGCTCCGCTTGGCATCCACGGTCCGCATTCCCGTTCGCATGAGACCCTATGGTCAGAACATGAGTAGCCTCAAAAAATGAAGTTGATGTTAAAGTCATCCAAAATAACATCATATGAGTCAAACATGTCAAACATGGAAATGGGAAAATCATCGACAAAACGGTGGGAAAATCATCGTTTTCAGGTGACATTCCAGGTCCTCCATGGGCGAGACCATCACAGATAAGCCAGTGCTGCGGAGACCAAAGATCTGGGCTTTTGGAGCGGCACATCCATGGGGATTTTTTCCAAAGGGATCTCGCTGGGAAGTTCCATGGGGATTTTCGCCGGGTTTTTCGAGCCACCAGGGGATGGGAAGAAGTGGGAAGCCTCTGTTAGCTGGGAGATCCCCAAACTAGACATGGAGGATGCTGGGAAATCCCAGTGAATGCCGTTTGCCCCAGCTTGGGGGAAGAATCCCATGGAATTGTGCATGGTTTTACCCGTGAAAATAACCCAAACAAGGTGGTTTAAGTCTGTCATCACATGTTGTTGTCTCTATGTATCCAACTCAATACCGTATCCACATTCTATCCCCGTATATCCATAATATACCATAATATTGTGTAGATCCCTATCTATCCATAACCATTTGAACCGAAAAGATGATGCCAAGCCCCCCGCATTCCGAAGCTGATTTTCGGATGAAGCGGCTGGAGGTTTACGGTCAACAAAATGAATCTTTAAGGTTTCCTTGCAGCTTGCTTCAATCAAACATTGGTGAACAAAATCCAGATGGTTCTTGGAAAAAATGAGGTCTTCCTACACCTTCTTTACTAATCAGCATGGCTCACGGCTAACCCTAGATGTTCAACATAATATGTATTCCGGAATATGATATGTTCCTCTATTGAAAAATGGGGAAAGCCAAACCATTCACCAGTTGGTTCAGAACAGGAACTCCCATCATGAAATACATTGATCCCAATTCATCTCCATTGGTTGCTTGGAATCCCATTCTTGCAGATATTTTACATGCTAAACCCCTGGAAATGTGCAGGTTTCGAAGCACTGGGCCCACCCAACAGTTGGAAAACGTCGCAAGAAGGCTGCGGTGCCTGGCGGAGAAAAATTGGTCGAGTCTCATGATGCCCACGGAGTTCTTTCCAAAAGCTGGGAGAATGCGATCAGAATATGTAACTACTTGTAGATATAAGGAAGTACCTGCAGATGCAACAGAGGGGTTTTGCGAGGTACCTGAGGTTACAAATACTTCTGGGATTATCATCAACCATGTACGCCAATCGCTGGCGTTCTCTAAAACATACTGCTTTGTAGCTGGCACTTGGGTGCTCACCCCGTGTTTCCAGATTTGCCATTTGGGGGGTCTTAAAAACGAGACGAGACCCAAAAAAGTGGTTGTGTCTTGGGTTGACCCGGAGTTTACCTCAATAACACCCTATTTGCTTGGTTAGACCCCGCCATATTCACACCCCGCTTAAAATCCAAACTCTGCGGGATTAATCCCTATGATGATGGTGTAAAAACAACCGGGACTTGCACCAGTGCAGTTCCACTAAGTGGTCAGAAATGAAGTCTAGTGAAAAAGGGGCCCCATATCCCAACTTATGGGGTCTACAATGGTTATCTCCCATTAATAACCCCCCAGCTGCACCCAGTGGAAGGGTCACAGCTTGCAGCCGCCACCTGGCTCCCCCATGGCACGAGCATCAAAGCGCAGGCGCCAAAATTGCTCGAAGTCCTGAAACCCAGGCGCAATGCAGGGAGTGGCAACCGAATTACCCTCCAATCAAACATAGCAATGGAAAATCCCTGAAGAAAATGGAGGTGTCACTAGCTGGGAAGATCATCCGTTTCTATGGGGGATTTCCAGCCAGTCATGTCTGTCTGAGTACCAGAGGGTAGCTATAACCATGGGATGTTCCCAGCTAGTAACTGTTAGGGAACATCCCCATTTTGCAAGAACTCGTAAAACTGAACTACCTGGGATGTTGAGAAATAGCTTGACAAGAGATGCCAACAGAGTCTGCAATGAGTCTAGAAGAAACTTGTGTTTCTTTATTCAGTCTAAGCTGAATGGCGCAGGGGCCCCGAATTGTTTTGGTTGGGAAATTCGGAACCGAAAACCCTGGCTTTTACTACACAACTATGAGATGTTCGATGTGTCGAGACCAATCCAAATGCTGATCAAGATTTCATATAGCTATAGTAAGACATTATAAAATCTAAAACCCCGTGATGGTCCCTTGAAATTTGAGATGGAACCTAACCGTTCAGCCATCGAGTTGACTGGCCACCTCTCACTTCACTTCAATGAAGAGCACGCAACTCCAAGAGCTATAAGTAGGACATAATTGTATTATTAATATATTAATACTGTCTTTGTGAATGGCAGTTTTGACCGTAGCTATATGGGAATACTTTTTTGCCTATTTTTGAGAGGCGGCATGTGGCATGTGGGCGACCTTTTTGTGACCCATCCCATCCGACCTTGGGATTGACAGATTTTGGTGATCGATTTTCGTATTTGTCATTCATGTTTGTAGGTACTCAGTTTGGACAGTGAATAGAATGTGACCTGCCAAGAAGTCTATGGCATCAAAGTAAAATTCACTGCGCGGGCTGAGCTAACGGGTCCCAGTTGCAGCCGGCAAGAAAATGAGTACATGCCTCTTCTCCCAAAATTACTATGGGAAATCACCGCAATTTTTCATGTGCCAAGGCCCACCAAACACCCCAATTTTTAACATATGGTATATCAGGTATGGTCATCTATCCATGGGAATTAAAACATCATCTGTATATAAATCCCTATGGAAAGGGATTGCTGACAATCCCCAAACATGGCTATATCATCTAGCTTCTGATAAATTGCAGTTGGCTACACCAGTGTATTTCTGTGTTTAATTCTTAAATCCAACTTTTGACTGTCGGTTAACTACGCTGCATAAAATTATAGCTGATAACTAATGGGTATTTCTCAAACTATGGTGTTTGCAATATATAAAATTAGGTTAACCATGGATATACCCTCTGGTTATTTAACATAGCTATAGAAAATGGCCCATTTAGTTCCATGTTTTACAATGATTTACCTAGTAAAGATTGTGATTTCCCAGCTTGCTGCGTTAAATTACCAGAGGGTAAGTTGATTTCGATTCCTTTGGTTGGATTGCAGAATCAGAAGTCAAGCAACTCTTCGTAGGTTTTCCACATCTACGTTGGTCTACCCTGGGGTATAACAAAACTACGTATAGTTAATAGCTAGTTGGGATCTACTTGGTATTTTTCAAAGCATAGTAGTTGTGACGGTATTGATGATGAATTACCAATTAGATCCCATATTTTTATTGGCTTAACTAATAGCCACCAATATTTCCGCTGATATCGGGCGCCTCTTCCAAGGCTTCCACGGGGGCCTCCTTGGGCGTCTTCTCGGGCAGCACGTCCACCAGGCGCCTACCGGGCCATGGGGAAAGAAAGGCAGGGCTCAGTGAGGCCATGCAAAATCAAGAAATCTATTCAAGTAGTGGGGTCTTGTTTCAAAAGATACTTTTTGTACTCTTTTATTGCATCTCTTTGGGGGACCACCCTAGAACTATAAATCTATCTAACTGTAAATGGGGAACCGTCCACCGCGGAAAATGTAGTTCCAGCGGGTGCAGCTGTTGAGAATGTCGCTCAAATAAGAAGAGAGTATCATCCAAAAAAATTGGAGCTCCAAATTGTACCTTTGGAGCAATGACTCATGAACTGGGGTGATACGAGAATCAATAACATAGGGATATGTTCAAGCCCAAGCCAAATAGGTAACTATTTATCTATATTATGAGGCCCAATTATACCCCTTCCCTAAAATCAGTAGAAATGGGTGGTAACTATCACTAGAAATGGGTGGTAACTACCACCCCGATACAGCCCATACATCAATCAGAATGTTGTGCCCTGGATTTTCATTCGTCCCATCAGCTCCGTGCCTAAGGCATTGGTAGAGACCGCGGAGCATCTTCTCTAGACCTGATTTCAGCGGCTGCCCTGGGGGCCTGGGGTTGTTGGTGTTGTTGGCATAGATGATTTGGACAAATCGGTATAAGCCAAAGATTAGCCACCCCCCAATTAGATTTGCTCTTGATAGCAGAAACATCCCGAAATCTGATGGTCTAGTCAAGGGGTCTTAAGGTTGACCCATGCCCCGATGCTGGCAGGATTGGGTTGCAGTTTTGTTCGGCACGGTTAGTCCCCCATCAAGGGTAATTCAGCTGTTGAGTTTTCGATTTCCGGCTCCCAAGCGGCTCGCCACAAGCAGAACATCCTCCCATCAGAAGAATATGGAAAAAATCCACCCGCACCGAAGGTGGTAGTTTAATACGAATAGGCCGATCAGTCTGGTGCAGCTTCAGCTGGGGGGAGCCCATGTTCGCCCAGGACAGGGCGCCAAAAGTCGGTTTGCATATCGGCACAACATCGTCCGAATCCACCGTTTCGATCCGGCTGCACTTGGGGTCAACTTTGGCCAAGATGGCCCCAACTGCGGCCCAATTTCGACCCACTTGGCTCCATCTTCGGCCAACATACCGCAACTTGGCCCTAGGTCGGACCATTTGGGAGCAATCCGGCCCAAGTCGGGGTCCACATGGCTTCAAAATGGAGCACATGGCCAGCCAAATACGAAATCGTTGCGTCTCCGTTGGGCCCAACTTGCGCGAAGCTGTCGCCAAAGTATTCCAAGCATGTTGGGCCTGACTTGGACTTTCATATGCATCACATGGCTTCAATTTGGGGACCATCTGGATCGCTTTGGAACTTCGGCCCAACATGACCAATTGGCGACTTGGGCTCCAGTTGGGTCCAAAACAGCACAACTTGGGCCCAAGTTGGGGGCAGCCCCGGCCCAAGCTGGGCCCAACCCAGGTCAATTTGCAGACTCTTTGCACGCGCTATTTCCAACGTTTTTGGGCTTTGATGGGGGTTCGTGCAAGGCCATGTTGCCCACATTGGGCTTGTATTGGGCCCAACTTCGGCGCCAGATCCCAGTTGGGGGGAAGTTGGGCCCAAGTTGGAGCCAACTGGCCCGAGTTCGGTGCAAGTTTTGCCCAAGTTGGGCCCAAGTTGGCTCCTGTTCGGCTCAAGTTAAGGCCAAGGACGGCCAAGTTTGACCCAGTCGGCTTTGGTTGGGCCAAGTAGCTTTGGTTGGGCCAAACTCTCTGGGTGCGGGCGGTTCTCGTCACGAAGCGACTCAAATAAAGTTTTTAATTAAGTTTGAAGTGATTTGGCATGGCATAGCTGAAATCAAAACCTGATTCCCCCAAAAGTGTTGGCTTTTGTCCCCCAAATAGAAGTTGTTCGCCCCCTGAACATTGCGCATGTTCCTCAACAAAATGTGATTCCTCCTGATAGTTGGTATGTTTTTGGAAAATTGTTCCCAAACTTGGTACCCTCCAGCTATGGAAAACCATGGTCGTTTCCCCTTCAGAACATGATTTAGTTACCTTAGTTTCATGGTGGAATTTCCATGCCATTTTGTTAAAATCACTGGTTGTCGGAAAAAAAACACTTGATTTCTAGAACTTTCCCAAAATCCAATGGTTGATTCATCATTTCTCGAATTTTTTCCCCATAAAGCACGGCCATTTTTTGCTGAGCTTTCAGCTGTTGGCGTCCAAGCCCTTTAGCCGCCGGCGCTTGGCTGGCCGTGGCCCCTGGAAAATCCCCCGCTTGGCCGAAATGGAGGTTTAGTTCGCTGGGAAAATCATTGAACTATTTTATATATATATATATCATATATATCATATATATCATATATATATATATATATCATATATATCATATATATCATATATATCATATATATCATATATATCATATATATCATATAATTATATCATATATATATATAGAGAGAGAGTTGATTCTTTGCATTGCCATGTTTGATTACCAGAGGGTATCTTTATGACTTACAAGATTCCTCTTTTTCTTGGAATAGGGGTCTTATATAAAAACTATATGTTTTTCCCTAGTTTCTTGATGGAACCTTTACTGTTCTGTCGTTTTGAGTGACTCTCATGACCAAAACCTGTGGGAAAATCCGTTACCTTCCGTGCCATAGCAAGCTGGCAGGTCATGGAGAGTGACTCCATTTCAAGACTGGAGCGCTTGTAGCCGACGAATATCGATTTTGAGCTGGCCAATGTATATGGTCCCAATATTCGGAACCAGAATCACTGCAGTTACTCCCAAATCACTGGATTGTCCACAACTGATGGGATGATCCCCGTTGTTGTCCCCATGGTTTCTGGCCAATGATCCCGGAAGATGAAAAGAACATTTGCAGGAAGCCGCCGGCATTTTCGGGCAGAAACGGCTTAAACCGGGCCTCGGGATTTCTTTCCGAAAGTTCCTTGAAAATCTCGAAATCACCCCAAGTGGTGTCAGTTCCTCACAGCATTTTCGGTGCCCGAAGATGGATAGTCATGGCCTCCGGGATTCCATCAGGCATCGGTGGCATGGGCATACCATGCATCTCTGGGGGCAGCACCTTGGCACCAGAGACGGGAACCCCATGGACAGAGGGGATATGGGATCTGTTCGAATTGGGATGGGTGGGCATTGACATAAATTTATAAGTGGGAAGGTCCTTTCTGTAGGGGCACCAACATGCTCGAACATCGAAAACGAGTGATATACTGGGGATGTTTGGGGTCTGCTCGTTTTGTTCCATCCTTTTTTAGAACCACTGTACTGATAATTGGGTTCCGCCTTTTTTGAACAGGTCATCACTATCAGGTAGGGCCTCAACATGCCCCAGCTTCCAAAGTTCAAACTGAAATTGCGAGGTATTTCAAATTTTCCTCTGAAGCATGAATTGCATCAATGTTCTGCAGCTGATGTTATTTCCGTCAATTAACTAGGATCCGATCTCGACAATGGGTTTCCTTTGTCTTTGCTTTCTGTTTGTTCATGTTACAGTGGTAAAGAAATGCGGAATTTGTTGACCACTTCATTTCGGATGCTGTCCCACATGAATTCACTACATACCTTGGAAAAACACATGTCCCCTTCGGCCATTCCGTGGACGCATCATCCCATTCTTGACTTGCTTGCCGCGTAATGCAACTCCCAATCCTTCAAACCATTGGTCAACTGAGGGTTTCGGAACCCCAAGTTATCATTCCAAGTTCTCAGCCATTTTGTTCTAGGAAAAACCAATGATTTTAGGAACCCCCCAACCCAGGGGCCCAACTGGTTCCACCTGACCTGCCAGGGGCCCCCAACCCCGGGTGGCGGCATCATCCCCGGAGGCATCATCCCCGGGGGCGGCATCATGGGTGGGCCATGCGGCATGTGTCCCGGAGGCGGCATCGGCGGGGGGCCTGGCTTCAGAAAATGCACCAGACATAAATGGAGGTACCCGGTACCCCAAATGGATGGTTTATAATGGAATCCTACAAAAATGAATGATTTTAGGGGTACCCCTTTTTCAGGAAACCTCCCTATCAAAGATGACCATCATTACCATCCCCCAGTTGCTGGTCAAAGCTCCGTGTTTGATGGAAAAATCCGCCATTTCTCATGTGCCTCCAGGCATCACCGCAATCGCCGAAGCCTCCGCCATAACCGCCGCAGCCGCCGCGGCAGGGTCCTTTGGAATAGTCGTTGGGGCGGAGGGAGGTTGGGGGCAACTTTGAGGTTGGAAGCAACGAAGACGTGATGAAAAACTGACCATTGATCTCAGAAAAATGGGAAACGACGCAAATGAGATTCGCCCCGAAATGCAGGATATTTATTGAATTGATTGAGTCAGGGGCGCCCAGATTTGCATTGTCCCAAAAGGTTGTGGGGAAATGAAGCCGCACCAATCTTGAGCGTCTAAAAACATCTGAAAACCATGAGATTTTGTCCTCCATGGCCACCTCTTGGTGCTGATCGCAGCGATCGCAGTAGAGGTTTCCGGTCGCGGGCCTGTATTCTGTTTTAGGGCCCTTAAGTGTCTGCGTTCTGAAGGTCTTTGTCGCACACCATCTGCTGATTGACTTGTCTTTATATAATGGCATTCTTGCGTTGTGAGCTGCTATCTTATCTAGATAGATGTACATAGTGTATTCTGGATGGTTTGTTGCTGTGCATGGAACCGCCATAGCTAGGCATGCCATTGTTCCAACCTTAAGAACAACGGACCACCAACCAAGCTGCGTCGTTAAGGCAGGAGCCAAAATACCACCAGGTCGAGACGCGCCAACTTTAGAACTCAACAGAAATCTCCTACTTAGATGGACGCCAAGAATGAAAAATGTGTGCTCCCTTCGAAACGCCCAGAGGCTTCTGCCACAGGAATCACTACTAAAGAAGTCAGGATGTGTCAGGATACCTGGAAACTTCCGCCACATGGATGTTGATGGAAGCCTTCCAGGTCTCTGTGTTTCTACAGGACCTCCAGGGCCTGCCAAGCTTCTGCAGAGTGATGTTCTGCGTTAGCCGTGGAAACAAGTCCCAGAGAGATCCCAAAGATTCCCGAACCAATCAACAATCAATGCCATCCCTCCAAAGCTAACCTGCCCAAAAGGCGGCACTTGGGAACCGGGGTGGCAACATGTTCGCTATGGATCATCGAAGGGGAACCTGTCTGGACCCACAAAATGCTGGATGACTTTGGAGTATTTCATCCATTTCTTGGGGATATATCTATATATATATATACATCGTTTTGAGCCATATCCATGAACCAGCCAACAATTGGTAATTAACCATCTCATAATTCTGATTCCAGTTGTTTGTTACAAGTAGGATTGCAGTAAGCCATCCATGTTTTTCAGATCTAGGTTCCCTGGAGCCGATCCCATCTGACTTTGTCTGAAAATCAGGTATCCCTAAATCGCTTAATCATGCTTAATCATCATGTTCCCATATTTTCCCCATTGAATGGTCATTTTATGGGTATACCCTCTGGTAAACCAACATAACTATGGAAAATCATCATCTTTAATGGGCAAATCAACTATAAATGGGCCATCTTCAATAGCTATGTTAGTTTACCGGAGGGTATACCACCATTTCAAACAGACCCATTCTCTTTTTGACTCCAGCTCCCCACGTAGATCTCGCAGGAGCCATGCGCAGGCGTCTGAAAGTCCAGCCGGGTAGCCTGGACAGGTGGTACAAAACCCCAAAAAAAATGTGAAGTTTGGTAAAATCCTACTGAAATAGATTAAAATAGTAGTAAATTAAATTACGTCTCTATCTCTTTTGGGGCTGCTTTTTGAAGAATGGGCCACTGTGGATTTTGACCCAAATAGTTGAAATATGTTGAAATATACCAAACATCGTACAACAAAAACTGAATCTCCAACGTTTGAAACCATCGAACTATAGAATCTATAGATATATCAGTGATATATCCACCATAAATCCGATTCACTGAAGTCTTAAAGTGCAAGACCTCTCTTTTTTTTCGTGGGCACGACTCACGACCCACCTGCATCTTTGGCAGGATCACATCCTGGATTTGGGGACCCGGGCTACCCGGGCTGCGGAGATAAGTGCTACAACTCAACATCAATGGTTGATATAAGGCGTAAGTGTAATTATAACTATAGACTATATATATATATCATTTTATATCTATGTACATGATATGGATGAGATGTATATGAACATCATACATGTTTTCAAATCTGTCCCATTCTTGGGTCGACTCTTTCGACCGCTCCTCCAAGTAGATCCGATCTGCAGGCGTGCGCTCTCGATACGCCAGCACTAAAGTGGTCTCGGGCATCATGAGTTCCTGGCTGATGGACATCGGGGGTAGTTACCCTCTGGTAAACTAACATAGCTATGGAAAATGGCCCATTTATAGATGGTTTACCTATTAAAAATGGTGATTTTCTATAACTACGTTAAATTCCCAGAGGGTAACTGATGTTAACCGTGAAGTTTCACGCGATTGGAGATTCCAGGCCCCCCAATGCCTTGCTAAAGCAAGAGGGACTTCAGCTAGCAACATCTAGCAACTAGCTTTCGTAATATGAACGAAGCAGCAACCAATCTCCAACTTTTGATGGTTGGTCCATAAAGAGGTTCCAGATTGGTGAAGCGAACTGGGATGAGCCGATTGGTGCTAAAGGGGCCCATGGCTTCACTCCATCCGGTCCAGGATTCAACCGGCACCTTCAGCGCATCGACCAGTGGATCTTGTTCTTCAAAGTATACCACATCAGCAGCCAGGATGAAATCCTCAGCGCGGAATAAGTCCACTGAATATAGATGAATATAGTGCATAGATGGCCATCATTGTAGGCTTTATATCAGTTGAGTTGCGTACCAATTTTAATGAGGGTTCTTTGTATGGTATCCATGTTTTCCACCTCAACTGCACCAGAGCTGCATCCCAAAGTTCCAAGGCACTAAAGGTGCTAGCTTTAGTTCCGAGGCGAGCTGCGACCTGAGAATGCCACGGTTTTGTTCTGTGCCCGTGGAAATCGATCATACTCATGACAACAGCAATAGTTACTAATGACAAATAAGGACAATAGAATATAAAATGTGTATATATATATATACATATAGTATAATATATATAATATAATATATATATACACACACATAATGCCATCCCCAAGTCATCACCCATTTTGATGGCTGCGATTTCATCCCCAGTCATGGTAGGTTTCTGGCAGCCCCTTCCCAACAGTCCAGGTCCGGTCCAGGCACCCAGATACTTGGCTCCAATCGAGGCTGCAGGCTTTGGCGCCTCGAAGTCTTGGTTGCCCTTCGCTAATCAAACATGGCCAAAAGCTGGCCAAACGAAATGGAGGCACTAGCTGGGAAAATCCTGAATGGATTCTCCACTGCCGCGTTTGATTTCCAGAGGTTAGACCATGAGGTTTGGTCAACTTCATCACCATGTTCGTAGCAACATGACTGCAAATTATGATAAACCATAGGGTTCAAGGGTGATTTTGAGACAGAAAACCCATGGTTTGTCCAAATCCTGATCAGGATTCACAGTGTGTGGATTGCCCCCGTTTAACCAGCTGAGTTCAGTTGGTATCAGCCAACAACCAAATAACTAACATATCTAAAGTAACAATCAACCAAGGTTGATGATATCCCCAAAATTGGCGAGGACATTTTGCAGGGTGTATCCCTGTATTTGACGTGGAAAATATTCTGCAGATGTTCCCGCAATAAACATCCCAGTCTTGGCTGGGAATACAGGCACAGAGTTGATGTACTAATCACTAATCGGAATGGAGAAGATCTGAATACTGGTACATTTGTTTATTCTGTATATGTCAATTGCATCTTATAACTTATAATGTGTGTATATATATATACTTATATTCATGTACAAAGAGAGAGAGAGAGTGTGTGTGTGAGAGAGAAAGAGGGGAAGATATAGGAATATCTAGGGATACCAACTACAAGAATGGGGCCGAGCCGTAATATGTAGAGATATTGGGTTCCTTTGAAGTTCATCACATGCTTCTATTGACCTTCACTATCCACTGTTCTGATGGCTAAAATGATGGTCCAAACCATGGGACGGTGGAAAATGGTTCAAAGTTTTGAGACAACAACGGTTGATCCATGTTTACATGCTTGAAGTCCTGTATCGTTGGTTGAAGTATGTTGAAAACCGCCAATGTTTGATCCTGAACTGTCTGCATTGAAAACTCCATGTCCATGCCATGTGACAAATGGTTGGATCTTCCCATTTCCAAAAACCTTGGGTATTGTACGCGGGCGTATACCATTGGGCAGTGGTAGTACACACCAACTTTTGGGATGTTTATATACAAAGACCTCCAAAGGGTAGAATTTGATGGGGCAGCAATTAACAGCTTCCGTTTCATATCCACTTGATCAATATAGATTTCCTATTGCCATGTTGGCTACAGTCTACAGGGTACAAATATGTAGAGAATTGTCTGGACATGTGCTTCTGTGCGTGCATGTGTGCGTACAGAAAGATAGAGAAAGAGAGAGGAACAGGGACAAATAGAGATTTGTAGATAGATACTGTAGCTATAGTGGATCTGCTTATCTGGATGTGTCTGAAAATGATGTATACCTCAAATCCAGTGGCTTGTTCCTCTGAGACAGACCCGTCTATCTATCTATCTATCTGTCTGTCTGTCTGTCCGTCCATCCATCCATCTATCTAGTCATTCCAGGATGATAACAGGTGTTGACCCAATTGATGACAGTTTGTAGCCCATCCAGAAGCAGAAAACTGCCGCAGCGACAAGCGCCTTGCAACTGGTTGTGGAGGATGTTTCTCTCCATCAGAGGGACCAGCTCGGAATAGTCCGTCAAGGTAACCCTGGCAAAGAATGGGTCATTGAGAAGCTGCTAAGCTTGAGAATGGCGTCTAGATTCCTCGGTAATAAGATCTAGACGATTGTGTATTACATGAGCAACTAACCTAGGAATGAATTGTATACATCAATTTGAAGTGTGGTATGATGTGGTATGTCTACACCCACACAATGTCTGGACATATCCCATAGGAAAAAGGTGGCTTTTGTACAACATGTGAACATATTCATACCTATTTAACCGTGTGACTAGAAATGGTGCAACAAAAATACTCTCTAATTATATAGGTGGATAGAAGTGGATATTCTGTTGTGAGTGTATGCAGATGCGGGATACAATTCCTACTTGCGGAAATTTGGAGTTCCAACTCTCCTCAGATGGGCTTGCAATTTGGATCCCAAGGGTAAGTCTCTCTACAAATCGGCAATGTGTCCAGCCATGTTTCCATACACAGAGGTGATACTGGATTTCCCTGGATTTCCCTACAAGTACTGCTCATATCCGTCTAACCGTTTGAGTTGCGCATACGCATATTTGCGCGGACCATTTGCCAAATTGCTCAAATCCAACCCACAAAAAAAATGGATGTTGTCAGGTAGCGCTGTAGATTCTTATTGCTAAAGTCACAAAATTCATGATTTCTATATCATTTATTTATCTACATCACTATTAATTATGTCAGTTATAACCAAATTTATCCCATTGGATCATTATATTCATTGTTTATTGATCAGGTTGATGGGTTAATATAATTACCAATAATTATCCAATTCAATTGGATTGTATATCAATAAACAAGATCATTACCAATAAACAAAGAAAATATTCTTCCTATATCTAATTATAGTATAGAAACAAATATTGATCATCAAAAATAATGAATAGATATTTATTCTGGACAAATTATAATATTTCACTAACCTGAATTAAGGCCATTTGGGGATGATTCCCCTTATTAACCATGATTTCCAGCGAGGTCGCAGTGAGGTCGTTATAATTTGCCCAGATATTTATCAATTCTTTTTATTGATCTAATTCTTCCTGTTCCCAGATCAGGAACCTGGCGCCCATCTTGGCCGCCGCCAGTCCCGGCAGCCCCGGCCCGGCGCCCAGCTCCAGGACCGAGGAGCCGGCCAAAGGCCGGGGCAGCGCCACGGCACCTGCCATGGCTTTGCGAAAAACGAGGGGTTCACCATGGAAAAATAGGGCGATTTCATCATGAAAACTGGTGATTTGTTGATGGGAGAATCATGGATTTCTTGGAATAAATGGAATAATTAAATGGAATATAGGAATTTCACTGTGGAATATAGAGATTTCATCATGAGCAATCGGGCTTTTACCATGAAAACTGAGAGAAAATGCAGGTTTCACTGTTGATCTGTTGGTCGTTTGCGAGGATTTCATCCATGAGAATTGAAATTGTGTTGTATTTTATCTAGCAAAATGAAGTTTCATATGGTTTGATCCATCAAAAATGGGAAGTTTCCCTTCACCTATGAAAATGATGATTTCCCATAATTTCATGGCTGAAAATGTTGCTAATGAATTATCATTTTCCCATAAATGCGGATCAAAAATCATCAACATCCAAAACACATGGATGGATTCAGATCCTCTAAAACTGACCAGCTCCTAGCTTCACCAGGCCCCCAACTTGTGGCCAGTGCTTCAGCCAACAAAAAGCCCGAGGGCCACAAAGAGCTGCCCAAGCGAAAGCTGGGCCTCAGAAAGACCAAGAAAAACCATATTTGTTCAGTAAAAATGCCGGTTATAATCAGCAACAAAGTGAAAAATTAACAGAAAATACCATACCTTAAGCGGACGAATTGGATTTCAAGTAGATGAAAATCGTGATATCAACGAACATGGGGATTATCACCACCAGGATCGGCAGTCTTACTACAAAATCGGCACCAAAGGACGCACAAGTCACGGCTGGTCATGTTCATGTCAAACCATTACTAGGGATCCGCAAGTGGCCATGGCCCATGGCTCAAAAAAAAACGAAAGAACCACAGGGGCGTCCTGCAAATTGTCATCCTCCCGCGTCAGATCTGGTCGAAGCTTCAATTTTGCAAGGGGAAATCCACATGTTTCCTACTCAAATCATCAACTTCTGGTGAAATCCCTATCTTCTTCTTGGTTTCCTGGGTGAAAGCACCGTCCGCCAAGGAGCCAGGTTTCAATCTGCAGGGTGAAAGGCCCCAGGTCCACATCCTGAATCCATGGCTTGGGAAATCCCCTAGAAATGGATAGAAATGGAAGTTTCAAATGGGAAAATCATGCACAAATGGGTAGTTTTCCAGCGAGCTGCGGCCGGAGAGTTTTCCAGCAAGCTGTTTGGCTGGAATAAACAAATCAACCAACCAGATTTGCGGATGAAGTTGGGACTAACCCACCTTTGCAACCCAACTGCAGGCCCCAGGGTTCCGTTCCGGTTTTCAAGGCCGACAAAAAACGGTGCACCACTCCCAGACACAGAGATTGAAACCCTACAGTCACTGCCTTGGGAATAATGATGGTTAGTTCTGGTAATACTGTAATACTACAAACTGTGAAAATCCGCCGACCCTGCCTTGGCCAAGGCAGGGGCGGCGCCTGGGACCACCGGAGGTGTGGAACCTGCTTTGTCACGGCCATGGCCCTCACATTCCAGCAACCAAGCCCTTCCGCAGGCCTTTCCGAGGCAACTCTCGCAGCTACACGCCCCAGACAATCCTTCAAACCCTTCCGCAAGCCTTTCCAAGGCAACTCTCGCAGCTACAGGCCCCAGACAATGCTTCAAACCCTTCCGCAGGCCTTTCCAAGGCAACTCTCGCAGCTACAGGCCCCAGCCATCTGTTTTTAAGCACGTTCAAGCCTGCCGTTTGCCCGCCTTCAAACCCCAAAAAAAAATCCGGCCAGGTGCAAAAAACTTGTGCAAGTCCAGAAAAAGGGTGCCCAGGTCCAAAAAAACATGCATCCCGAAAAAATGCAAGTATATCTTGCCGTCCAAAGGCAGCTTTGGATCGTTGACGGTCCGATCCATTGCTGCCGATAAGCGGCGACCACCCCGGAAGATTGCATCCCTTGTGCCTCACCGCAGGCACGAGGGGTTCCTCTCCTCGGCACAAATGGAAATGAATTCCAGTACGCAGTGAAAATGAAATCATAATTTAGACTGTTATTCTTGTGTGCACTTCAACCTGGGAGTGGATGCGGGATTTAGTTAAGGTCAAATCGCGTTACATTCCTTCATCGTTTGTTTGTGTTTCCAGGTCACAATGGTGCAAGGCTTAGCTCTAGAGTTAATTCTCTACCTTTGATGGCTAACATTGGCCGCAAATGGTAACGCATTAACTTGTGAGCCAATGCAAAGGCCTTGATCTGCTTTTTCTGTTTTCTGATGCCCTTACTCTATCATTTTCCACAACATGCCTGACCCGGGAAAGCCTTGAAGGCTTATCCCGTTTGGGAGCTACCGTGACAGAACTAACTCTGGTTTTAATTAGGTTCATTCTGGTTCTGATACCCCGTGATCGTTCTTCCATCTCCTTCCCTACTCTCTTTGTATTTATTCTTCCCTAGTCTTTTCAACTCTCTGGTTGCTCTTTATCTTCTTTATGCTTTTGATTCTTACCCTTTCTCTTCCCTACTATATTTATGTATTCTTTTTAAGTGCATTTGCCCGACGTTTTACCGTATCAGTTGTTTGGGAGATTTTGTGCCAAACCCCATGAAAGGGAATAAAATCAATACTTAATGCCCCAAACAGCATGAAAGAGAAATGTATTCAATATTTGATCCCCCACAGGTGCATGCCTCCTCTTCAATTCCCTAAATGTCATTGACAAATAATTTCTTGGCTTAATTCTCCCGCAATGACGCAGCAACAAAAGGAACTAAATCTTGACTTCACACCTAGCAGGTGCTTCCTTTCCTCCTCCGACCTTTGCTCCAGCAGAGCGGTTGGTGTTGGGTCCTGCACGTCGTCCAGGAACTGGAGGGCCACCTGGTGTGCTTGTCGGCGATAAGCCGTATACTTCACATGGTCCTGGGCAACCCCGCAGGGATGTGGAATGCCGCCCTAAGACCATGACTACTCTAACCTTTTGCACGACTACACATAAATTTCAACATCTAGTGTCCAGTCTTCACGTTGTTGCATTTCGACCGCGCAAGCTCGCACAAAGTCTGCGGCGCGATGTTGGGAGGTGAATTTTTTCGCGTGAATTCGCGCATCGGGTGGCTCCTGTGCAATGTCCAGGTGCATGTCGACTGCGCAGGCTCGGGCAAAATGTGGGCCCAACTTCTGCGGCGTGATACACGTGGTGTTTTTTCCTGTCAATTAGAGCTTAAGATAGCCCGTGACATGTTCGTGTGCGTTTCGATTGCGGAGGCTCGCAAAAAACGGCCGTCCCGCGACATTTTTCCTGTAACCTCTGGCATCAAACAGAATGTTCATATGTGCATTTCGCCTGCGCAGGCTCGGGCAAAAAAATGTTCCTGCCCTTGGTCCCTTCCATCAGGATCTTGCAAGAGTTTCATGCTCCGATGATTTTTAAGATCTTGGCTAAAGTCTTGCGAGGGTCCTTGTGAGAAGCTGCTGTGAAAGTCTTGCTAGGATCCTGTCAAATGCCCTTGCGTGATCTTGTACAAGTCCTCATGAAAACATCTTGTGCAGATCTGGCTGACATCCTCTAAGAGGTCCTTGCATGATCTTGCACAAATCCTTATACGAAGATCTTGCGGAAATCTGGATAAATTCCTCTAAGAGATCCTTGCCGGGATCTTGTACAGGGCCTTGTCAGAAGATCTTGTGGAGATCCTCGCAAGGTCCTCTCTAATAGGCCATTGCCTGAAAACCTTCTAGATGTCATGTCTTGGACACGAAGGTCTGAAAACTCTTCTGGGACACTCTTACATGTAGCAGGTCCTTCTATGACAGTCTCATGAGCTTCTCTTGCGCGTCCCGGTACGAAGATTTTAGTCCGGCTCTTTTACAAACCCTTGTGATAGGATCTTGTGGAGATCCTAGCGACATGCTGTCAGAAGCCTTGACATGATCTTGTACAGGTCCTTGTGAGAAGCTCTTGAAAGGGTCCTGGTGAAATATCCCCCGTGTCCGTACATGGTGTGGTACCGGTACAGGTCCTTGTGAGAAGATCTTGTGGTGATCCTGTAGAAATCCTCCTCGAGAGTTCCTTGCATTAAGGTCTTGAAGTTCCTCTGCGTTGGTGCTTGTATGAAATTTCGTCTGGAATGCTCATAATAGGAAGTTCTGGTATGAAGATCTTGTGCGCTTTTGTGGATAAATCTACATAGAAGGTCCTGCTTCTGCAGCTGCGATTGTGTCGAACCTCATCTGTTACTGTTCCATAGCTACTGTTACCAGTCTGGTACATTGACTTCCTGCTCCTCACACGGTCCTGTGCGTCGAGGCCCCATGCCTCCGCGACCAGTTGATCGCCGACTTCACCGCCCTTTGCCCGGATCCAGTCCGCCAGCGCCGTTCTGCACGCTGCATGCTCCCGAGGGCACGGGAGCAGCGCCGCCCGCTTGGCCAAACAGGCCAAAATTTGCGTGCAAGCGGTCAGGCGCCCCCACTCCTGTGTCAACGGTTGGGGTTTTACACAACGTCAGCATTACTTTCTTGGATTCGAACCTTTCCGCAGCCCTTTCCAAGGCAACTCTTGCAGCTTCCCGCAGGCCTTTCCAAGGCAACTCTCGCAGCTACACGCCCCAGACAATGCTTCAAACCCTTCCGCAGGCCTTTCCAAGGCAACTCTCGCAGCTACAGGCCCCAGCCATCTGTTTTTAAGCATGTTCAAG
>Ga0126342_10005507_pt1 | contig 22126 bp, 20 predicted proteins | sample Cyp1metagenome_FD_92528 | JGI IMG/M metagenome (GOLD analysis project Ga0126342, IMG submission 92528) | Coral microbial communities from Lord Howe Island, Old Settlement Bay, Australia - Cyphastrea 1 metagenome | ecosystem: Host-associated > Invertebrates > Cnidaria > Coral ...
ATTGAAGATCTTCAATGAATGTAGAAGTTTAACGGGGGTGGGAGAATTAAACCCTTATTGAAGATCTTCAATGAATGTAGAAGTTTAACGGGGGTGGGAGAATTAAACCCTTATTGAAGACCTTCAATGAATGTAAAGTTTAACGGGGTGGGAGAATTAGACCCTTCTTGAAGATCTTCAATGAATGTAAAGTTTAACGGGGGTGGGAGTTTAATATTCCCTATTACCTTTGTTGTTTTTCCCATAGGAATTTTGCGAAATTGCATCAACATTTGTTTGGGAATGGGAAACCTCTACGCTGCAACGCCTGGGCTTTGCTAAAATATATATATATATGGTGATTTCAATGTATGTATATATATATGTGTGAAATTATAGTTACGTTAAATCATGAAAAGATATGTGGTTTTCACGTGTTTTCATGGTTCTTCCCGGCATTTTGCAATTCCCTACTGCAAGCGAACATGCTTTGGTATACAGCACACAAGTGCACACGTAAACTGCGCACGAGCATGTGCAACAGCTTTGATCATGGGTTTCGGTACCCATGCTGATAGATTCGCAGCAGCATATGGGGAATTCAGCCACCATCAGCAAACGGCAAAGGTTCAAATATACCCTGCGCACGGTTTTCCCCTACTCAAGAAAGAAGCTCATAGGAACATCACGTAATTACTGAAAACCCTTACATGGCCAGTTGGTCAAATGTCAATTCCGGTGTGCAAGACCAAGGTGCGACAGAAGGGTCCACAGAAACAGTTCTGCATTGACTTCAAGCAGTTGTTTAATCAAATTCATAAACTGATGACTTCCGCAATGGCCTTCAAATACATGAATGGTGTTGGTATGTGTTAGTTGTTTATTTTCCCCACTTGAACACAAACACCAGCGTTCTTCCAGGGTTCACATCAACATTCCCAAAAATGATGGGACAATTCAGGGCGTTCTCCGCCGTGCAGGCCGAGTCTCCACCTCTTCAAAGTTCAAAGAGTCTAAAAGGCCTTCCATCTTTCCTGCAACTCAGACAGCTGAGCCGATACGTCAATGGGGTCGATACCAAAAAAACACTAAAAAAAACATGATTGATACATCGGAGCTGGGTGCTGGACTGATATCTTTAGGATTCTTTAGGTATCTTTAGTACATATCAGACATGATCACGTCTGGGTGAAGCCAGGAGATCCGGAAAATCCATATCCAGGAACTAGCCAGGAATCCAGCAACTCAAAAGAGGCAACAACTTTGCACTTGGACAGCTGAAAGATATGGGCAATAATATGCAATAAGATTTACAGTAATATATTCATAAGCACACGACCATCCCGGAAATACTTCCTCTAATCGCTTTCTCTTTTTAGAAGTTGCTAGAAACTATACAAAAATACATCAACCACCAGTAAAGCAGCTGAGTTTCTGTTCAGAAGCCAAAGGGCATAGTCATCCTGCCACTGCGGAGTCAAGGTCAAAATCAACAACTGAATCCCAGGTATGCTATAGCAACTATGCAGTAGGCATTCCCTGAAATCTAGGCCCTATATGGCCCTATATAGTTGCCTTTTTTTTGGTTTGGAACATGACATGATGCTATCATTGTCGAGGCTGCATTCAATTTCACTCAGGTGAAATATGTGTTGACTTGCACAGTGCCCTGTGGCAAATTCTGGCATCGGGAACCGATTTCAATAGAAGAGCTTTGTTCATATCCATTTCTGATAGAATTTCCCGCGTGTTTGACGGAAAGTATCGTCCGTCTCAGCCAGGTGGTCAGAAACCTCACATGTTCCTCATTTCCCCATTATGTTTCGGCTGATGTTACAGTCTCAAACCGTTCTGGATGAATTATGTGTAAGAATTCCTCTGGAAATAGACAAATAGCCAAACTCAAGATAGTCTAATCGTCAATCGACCATAATTACGTCATATTATGTCTACATTTGGGGGATGACACTTGCAAACCAACATTTATGGTGAGGTCGTTTGTGTCGCTATCATTTACTCAGAACCCTTGCGCCGCACCGCGGCTCTGAGCTCAGCACTGCCACGGTGCCGCAGAATTTCTCCAGGAGTACCTCCAACTTGGCGTCCTCCTGTCACCAAAGCACAAAGGGGGGCCTCAAGTTAGATCCTGCAGCATCTGGAGCAGTCTGGAGCATGGAAACCATCAAGAAGTTTGATTAAACAACGGGTGGCAAGGAAATGAAGAAAACTTGACATGATCATACAGGATCTGCATCTGCAAGTCGCGAACTGAACGAAACCACGGCCGAAAATGGGCGTCTGAATCACCCTGCAAGTGGTGCTTTGCTGCTTTGCCAACATCCACAAGGATGACTGCGGCACTCCCAATCTTTGTCACTGCCCTAAATGTTCCCCGGCCTGCAAGAGAGCATTGTTGAGGCGAGCGCCCAAACGTTGATGCAAACTTTGCCTCGTTCTGTTATGGCTCCAGGTCTCCAGCATTTGATGATTTTCATGGTACATTTGGGTGTGAGACTCGGTGAAACCCAACGATTTTCCCCAGGAGGTCGAATTCTGTGAGCGACCTAAGACTTAAGAGAGGAAAATACACACTTGACTCAGACACGCTCCAACAATCGCCGCCCAGTTGCACATTCAGTTTTTTGAGCACATCTGCCAGTTGTGAGGTTGACTCCCAAGAGGTCTTTTCTCCCACATCACGTGGCAATTGACCTGCCACATCATCCAATAATGCCTGAAACTGCTTCCTCAGCCCGGTGACAGAGGTTGTGGCTTGTCAAAAAAGTTGCGAGAGACGAGCTGCAAACATCTGCAAACAATTCGGTAGGGGCCAGATCGGGATCTCTGCAGAAGCACGGTCAAAGCCTGGGTAACCTGGGTAATTCATGCTCACTGGGGTTGTCTTTGCCCTCCTAGTTACTAAGAGGGGCAGGGGGTTGCTGAACCAAGAACCAACCCATCCATGTGGAAAATTCTCACCACGACTTCCCAAAGGGAGGCCGGCTTACACAGTATTCCCAAACACCCCAACCCCCAAAGGGATTGCCTTGTTGGGGCCCCTGAATTACCACCACCAATGACGTGGTAAAGTCGCAGAGCCCATGCCCCAAGGACGAGCTGCTGCTCCAAGACTTGCTGAGAGTCCACCAACCTGGGAACATCATCCACCATCAGCATCCATCAGCCAGAAAGCCCTCATGTTTCTGCCAAAGAAAATCATCATTTAGCTCTTGCAGGTTGGATTTGCAAAGGCTATCCCCTATGCGCTTTGGTCATCACAAGGCGAACTTGTTGTTTCTTGCACTCATATTCGGGCAAATTTGATGGTCCCCAACAATTGGAAATGCATACAATGCATGTTTTCACATGTTTTCCCTTTAGTCATGGGGTCTTTCAAGACACACATTACGTCCATGATCAGGCCCCCGATGATTCATCGATGCACCTCGCAATCTCATTTGTTTCCTGTACCTGCCAAGAAGAACCCAAACACCATGAAACGCAGGTGGGAAACGGGAGTTCCGTTATCAGCCAGTCATAGGTCCCGTCGATGGTCCATTTGTGGCAAAAAAAACGTAACACCGTAACACCGGCTTGTTGAAGCATATTTGGATCCCGTTTGGGGCTAAGTAAACCTCCATCATTTTGTTGCTTCGGAGCCAAGCCATTCGCCCAGAAACTGCAAGGCTTTCAGTTGCCCTTGTGGCGTCGACCCCAGGTTGCGAAGCAAGGACCTCCAGCGTTGGCTGCTGTCCTGCAGATTTTGCAGTCATATCCCTGCCATTCCAGAAATGGATAAAGGATGAGAAAGGATGATCAAGTGACATACAGGAAACCTCTTGAATCATTGGCAAAATATGGGAAAAGGTGCCGTAAAACAACATCATCTCCTCCAAGGTGCCACTACCAAATCAGTGATGGTCCCTGAACTCTCAGAGCGTCGCCATTGATGTTGCTCAAGTCCATTAACGCCCTAATGTTGGTTATATGTTCTTTTGATGGCGGCGTCACTCAAATTCACTTTAAAGTTCAATACATAATGTGCTCTTGCTTGATTCCACATGTTGAATAGCATCCCCAAAACTATTTCTTTTGAAACAACGGTTCTGTGCGTCAAGTCCGGGGCGTACCTTCAATGAAATATATCATGTTCTCATTTCTTGGGCAAACATGTTATTAATGGCCAATGGTGATTCACAAAAATGAATCGTCCCCGATTTGTTGTTTATATTGTTCATTCTTGGCTATACCACTACCTGGCAGATTTTATTTAAGATACGGTAGCCTCCGCTATTGTTGAAACTTGGAGATGGTTTATGGCATTGTGGGTCAAACACTATTTCATCCCCATTGTATCCCCATCATATCTGGGTAAATTGTAATATTTCACTAACCTGAATCTTGCGGCCATTTGGGGATGATTTCCCTATAAAAACCATACTCCAGGGCTCGGGAGAACAGTGAGGTCGTTATAATTTACCCAGCTTGATGATGGGGGACTGGGCCGCACTCCTCCAAGGTGATGCCCCGAAAAAAAATCACGATTCGAAAAATGTGGCATTCAAAAACATGAACTTCTGAAAGTCAAAAGTCATAGTTCATAACCACAAACCATAGTTAAATAATTATAGTTATATAGTGTTATATATAGTTAGTTATGTGCGTTATAAACCAACCAACTATTCGCTGCCTTTTTTGGGCACCATGTAGCTTGACTTCTTGCGTCCTCTCCCAACAAACTGCTCGGCTCCGACGCCAGTGTGCGCAACTGGCCACACAGCCGCCGCAGGTGCAGCAAGCGCGAGGAAGGCGACAAGGCCGACATGGCGTGCTGCGGTGAAGTCTTTGGTAAGTTGAAAAATGGGAAAGATCTGCGTCGATTTTGGGGTTAAAAAAACGATTTTGGGATATTCTGCTACAAGTATATCATTCTATTTTGAAATCGATACTTCTGGTGTCTTATAGTCTTTTTGCTGGTGCTCCGAACCTTTTTACAGCATCCTGAATCCTGACTCTCTGCACAAGCATCAATGGCGTATCGAGACGCGCCAGTTGGTTCAGCAGTCCGTATCATGTACCAGAATCTATCTATCCTTATGTATGAAAATGAATTCATGTGAATTCAACATGTACGAGTATCATTTGTGGCTCCAGTCTAAAGAGTGGAATGAGCACACTTTTCTTACAGTAATCCCATCCCCCATTCATATTAACACACCCGTTCTATGGGTACCATTATGTCCCATTACTATGTGCAAATCCCTTACAGCAAAAAATAAAACATTGTTTCTGGGGAGTGTTTCATGTTGGGGGGATGGGCATCAATCTATGTGAATATCGCCATAGCGCTAAAAAACATTAAACAAAAAGCATCATGGCGACTCTGGTTTTGCTATGTTTTGCTGTGCCAACTCATCCGCATCAAGCTGAGAACAAGAGCTGCGAGTATTGGATAAAAAAATAAGGACTAGACACTTATTATCAATTATTATACAAGGGATGTAAAGGAATATAATGAATATAATATAATGAATTAAAGGGCTTGTTGACCACCAGCAACCACGTTTAAGCAACTTGTAACTGTGTGTAACCAACGTTTGATGATGACCTTGACACATCATGACAAATCATCATCTGCCCTGGGAGAAAAGCGGCCCGATTTTTTGACACCCAAAAATCGTGAAGAGACCTGGTTGGTGGTTTTATTCCCAATATATGGGAAGTCATGAAATTCATGTTCCAAACCACCAACCAGCGATATGTGGCGATGCTCCCATCTTGTGCAAGTGGAAAAGTGCAGGATATCACACGGCTGAGGTGGAATCACCTGACCCTTGATTCCAAATACCACCAGTGAAAATCAGAGTCGCATAGTCAAACGTCCACATCTCCTAGTATTCATGGGCTATGTTTATAGCGAAATTAGCCCAAATCATGCATTTTCTTGGGGGGAAACACGACGCACACCAAGATTCTGAATCTCCATCACAGCTGTCATGTTTGGCATGGCCACGTTCGGTGGCGCAGTGCTGGGGACACCAGCTGTGCCACCAGGCATACCCGGAATGCCGGCACCCAGCGGGGGCATCATGTACGGGTTCATCATCGGCATCATGTAGGGGTTCCTCAGCCAACGGCGAAAGGTCCAGAATGTGAAACTCCAAACACCGAAAGGCCAAACACTCTAGTGGCGTGGAAAATCGGTGCGGGAGGAGCTCGGTCGCTCATCCTGTTTCTGTTTTTTATAATTATAACTTATAACGGTTTCTTGTGCAAGTGTATGTGCAAGGTTTACAGGTACGACTATGCCAACATATTTAATTAATTCTACACACAACACGAAGAAGTCACGACAAATGGCAAATTTACCCACGAAATTCATGGGAAATTCATGGGATTATCATGGGAACTTATGATGAATATTGCCCTCTGGTAATTTACCTATAGCTATTGAAAATGACCATGTACTTCGTTGATTTACCTATCAAAAATGGGGATTTTCCATAGTAATGTAAACGTTGACCAGAGTTGAACTTCCAGAATTGCCTTCTGAAATTTGGTCTTGATTTGCTGGGCTCAAAACATTCCCTACCGCCTCGCTTGGCAATGTTGAAGCATGATTCTCCATTTTAGCATGCCAGCTAAATTAACCAACCATAAATGCGGCGTTCATTCTTATTTAACCATGTGCAAATGGCTCAAAGCCCAGGGGACCATCGGAATGGAGAGATAAACATCTCCTAGCAGATAGCGAGGCTCTAGGTGTTGTGATCCGCAGTTCAATGGCTTGAAATGTCAAACGATGAGGTTAAATATGCCCACAAACACACATTCATGCACAACACAAAGCAATACGATGCAATACGTCATTTTGTTTCACCATATTTTCCTGAACTTTCCGAGAAAAAAAGGAAACATCCACATATTCATCATATCCCGCTGTTAAGAGAAATGGGTTTCCCGGCAAATTGCCCATTCAACAAAATGAATATACTTGCTACTCCTGCTTATAGTCAACCCGGAAGGGCTTCTTTACCATGAAGCTTCATATGCATATGATAAGTCATTATTTAGGAGACACACCGTATACATCCGTATACACTAACCTATATATATATATAATCCACATCCTTCACGATAGTCACCATATAAACCCACCATGTGATATACGGTAATTACCAATCATGGATGATATCCCCATTGTATCTCCATGATATCCCCAATTTCGATTTTTATCAATTTTTGGATGCCCACATCCACATCTGAAATCTGGTAAATCCATGTACCCTCTGGTAATTTAACTATGGACAATGGAAAATCACCATTTTTAATGGGAAAATCAACTCATATGAATGGCCATTTTCAATAGCTACGTTAATCATTGCCAGAGGGTAAAGTCTCTTCATGGTAAATCTGGGAAATCCATGGTATCTTCCTTGATTTTCCCTTCAATGCCATCCCCAAATGACCGACTGACCGACCTGGCAAACTTCGCAAAAACGCAGCATCCAAGGCTCATGCCGAAGCCGCCTCCGAAGCCGCCATAGCCCATGACCACCGTGGGACCCGGAGGTCCTTGAGGGCCTGGGGGGCCTGGATCGCCCGGATCTCCTGCGGCGTTAAAAAAATGGGTCAAAAAATGGATCAAAGATGCATCAAAAATGGTACTTAAAGCATGTGAAAAGCAACTTTTATGATACTTAGAAGTTTATAAGTTATAAGGGCTGATGTTGTTCCTGTATTACGGGACCGAATTACCTTGGCGGATTTGCAAGATATGGATCTACAAAGTGATTGAAATATTGGAACCATTGTCGTCCAAGACATGTGATCAGTCAGAGTCTTATGAATGATGCCTTCCTACATTTAAATGCAATGGCTACAAAAGCATCAGGAACAACACATATTTTGGTCTATAAAATGTTGAAGCTATATCACGCCCGATCACTCAAACCTGGTTGCAACAACTACCACATGCTATAGTAATGTAGCTACATGATGCACTTAGTGATTCAACTGCTTCAAACATGACACTCCACGCTGTTGATTCTTCAGAATCCATGCCACAAAATCAGCAATTTCCGGGTCTAAAAGTCGCTATCTAGATTGGAATGGTTGGAGCAATCCTCTAAAGCATCCAACTTCAAAGACAACAAAGGTAAAGAAACATTGTAAATACATAATATATATTATATTAAATATATATATATATCATATATATATACACAATGCATGTTGGACCCAAGCGATGGCTAAACAATAGGAGATCCCTGTTGGTCCTGTTGGTCCCTTTCGCCCTCTCGGCCCACGTGGCCCCAACGTGGCTGCCATTGGGGACGGAGCCATGGCCGGGGCCGGGGCCGGGGCCACGGAGCTCCGCTCCTGTGGCAAAACGGGGAAGGTCAAGTGGGGATTTCATCAACAAAGATACAAAATTAATCTAAATGTTATTAAATGTTCATGTGTTTTGCAATATTAACATTGTGGTTATTATATAAATATATAATTAATTATAAGTTGTAGTGTAATTTTTGTCAATATTATGTGTATCTTTACGGTACTCTTTGCTTTGTGCTGCATGGTTCAATCTCAATCCGCATTTTCGCCGGCAGAACTAAGTCCAAAAGACTGTACAAGTGAAACAAGTACAGTAATTCAAATTGTAGGTTTCTTAAAATGGGTGTACCCCCAAATCATCCATGTTACCAGGATTTTCCATTGTTAACCATCTAGGTATTGGGGGTACCCCCATGACTATGGAAACCGAACCAGGATGCCCCAGCCATTGAGGTGCCCATCTCCCCCGACATTGGCTCCTCCTGGCGACCCGTTTCCTCGGAAAGGGCCACTTGTCCAAGATGCAACCTCGGAACTGGAGATTTCACAGAAACTGGAAGAATATCGTGTGGAAAACTATGGTAAAAATGATCATAGGCAGTACGTACGTACGTAGGTAGGTAGGTAGGTAGGTAGGTGGTAGGTAGATAGGTAGGTAGGTAGGTAGGTAGGTATGTATGCATGCATGCATATATGTATAGATTTATATGATGTATAATTAATATCGGTTTACAGTATATGATGTATATCCTCAAGTGATGTTGCACTTGGATCTTGACGGAATTGCCAAATTGGCGGCGGGTTGTCCAAATTAGAGAGTTCCAAAAAGCAGTTTCTGATGTTTCTGCATGGCGAACATGTCCATTCAGAATGCTGATCTATCTGATCTTATCGATCAAAAAGGCAGATCTCGAAACATCCGAAAACAGAAGGGTGGGGAACATGGTGGAGCTCAGGATCACTTCAGGATGAGCAGGTCGTGACCAATTTGTGAAAAATATGTCAAGATACCCTCTGGTAAACAAACAAAAAGCATCAAAAAGCTATTGAACATGGTCATAGAAATAGTTGGTTTACCCATTTAAAAAATGTAATGGTCCTCGTATGTTTACCAGAGGGTACTTCAGAGGCATTCCAACATATTTCAACCATTGGACCATCCCCCGTCTCCAAAGCGTCCTGGACGACGTGGATTCTCTTAGGGCCCAGGTGCGCATCCTTCTCGGCTTGGAGGGCGCGAACTGTATCGGCACCTGAGCAGGACATCTCTCTCATGGGTTTTCACATGTGCCCATCAAAATTGAACATCATCAACACAAATAAAACCCGAGAGTTCTGGAATTTCCTACCCCGGAAATTGGCAGGCTATGGCTTGCAAGGCAAGTAGATCCCTATGATTCTCGGGATTCAGTGCTAGTCAGACGATCCAGCATCATCCAGCGAACGAGACCTCTTCACCCAATCATCGTCAAGTGACATATGTTTTTATACCCTCTGGTTATTTAACATAGCCATGGTATAGATTGATGGCCCATTTATAGATGGTTTACCTATTAAAAATGGTGATTTTCCATGGCTATGTTAAATAACCAGATGGTAGATTCAAATAGTCCCCTTTGATCCCTTTTGAATCATGTTGATCCCTTGAAGTCCGTTGAATTCATTTCGAGGTATACTTGAACTTCTCTTAGGAGGGGATTTGATATGATTTAGTGGAAAATATATGAACATATAGTACCTTTGCTCTGGGCACCCCACTGCCCCTCAGGAGTCCCTGTGTGGTCTCTGTGGACAGCAAGTGAACCTGAACCTCACCAGCGGTGTCACGGCAAAAAAAACTGGGTCAATTCTCAGAAAAACCTGGATTTAAGCCGCAACAACCGGACAATTCGCCATAAAATAATGATCATGTTCATGATCTATGGATTGATTTTGGCGAAGAACTACAGGCAACCATGGTCTAATACCTCCCACGACAATAATACAATATAGCTGAACAAATCTCAACCAACAAATGATGAGGTTGGTGGTTTCAATCCATCCCAAGACATGTTTGTCAAGTAGTTAAAGTTAAAGCAACCCGACGTAGGCATGGAAAAGCAGGCTTGCTTGACACCACCGGCCAACTCGGCGTCAATGTGGACGCGGGAAAACATTTTCAATAGTTTTCAGCATCCATTCAACAAGAACACCGGCGATTTCTGAACAGTGATGAGGTTGCTCAGCAAGAAGCCTCACACCCAGGAAGACACTGGTCTTTTTCTAAGTTCCACAGCTAAATTTTCACCATACGATTCAATGGTGATGTCAGTCGGGCTGCTGTGGGCGCAGTGGCCGCGGCCCCAACTAGGAGAAGTTGCCACAGCATAGCACCTGGCGCCAAGAAAGATAGGACTTTGAATGAGTTTGTTGTAGAATCCGCTAAGAGAACGAATCTGAATGTGATTTCTCTGTTTTTTCCTCCTGGATTTGTTCCTGTTTGCATCATATGACGGTGCAGGGGTTGCAATAATTGCATCTTCTCATCTTCTCACGCTGATCATGGCACATGGGTACAGTACCCGTATGAATCATCTTTCATTCTTAGCTGCACATGGAGGCGTGAAGTGGACTTCATGAATGGCCAACCATGCCAGTCGCGCCAGTCGGTGCCAGTGCCAGACCGGTGCCACTTCGTTGCATGCTTGGCCCGCTCTGAGCCAAGGCTGCGATGTAAAAATGTGAAGACATGGACTTAGTACCTATAGCCTATATATATAATTACAATATATATATATAATATGTGTGTGTGTGTATCATGTGGTTGGAAAACTCTGATTGTCGCTCCAACTGGCTCATCTGGTTCCCCATGACTAAGAGATACTGCACTTCTTAGTCCTTTGGAGAGCGCTTTCAAGCGCAGCGCCCCGACGGCTACCACCATCTCGTCTTTTTGAATTGCACGGTCTATCCATGTCTATCCATAGCTTGTTGGTGGTTTCAACCTTCTGAAGAAGTACCTTTCAGTCCATTGGAGTCATCATTCCAATTACCAGCTTGGAAAGTAACATCAATAATTATTTTTAAAAAAAACTTGGAAACCACCAATTTTGGTAGGGTGAAACAGTGGGATTCATGTTTTTTTCGGCTGGCTATAGCACTTTTTCGGCTTGTCACGCAAACCGCAAACGGCCACGCGGCCACGCTCACTCCTCTGTGAAATTGCTTCCGGTCACGGCGTCAACGAGACCTTTTTAGTGGTTGAGCCGTGCTGATCGTGCTGGACCACGAAGGAATAAAATGGTAAATGGACCTTGAATCCTTTGGTATCTTCAGTATCTTTTATAGCTGGATGATGCTGGATGTATGGTCCTCTGGTCATTCAACGCAGCTATGGAAAATGGCCCAGAAAAATACATTGTGCTTTCAAATGTTTTCACATTTTTACATAGGTCTGTTAATGTTATCTAGATGCCAGAGGGATCCAGAGGGTATCTGGGTGATGGTGGATGACGGCGCGAGCAAAATACTATTGGATTTTGAAACACCTCAACAATTGTGAGATGAAGCCATCTGTTGCTGCTCTTGTTGCTGCTCGACAGAGCCCGCAATGGATGAACATGTGTTTAATCGTTTTTAGAGGTAATGGTGGAAACAAATCAGACTAAATTTGATAATTGCAGGGCAAGTGGGAACACGACAGGTTTTGACCCATGCCCAATTATGTGGCAAACCCAAAACAATACCCCAAACCATTCCCCAAATATGCCAATTTATGGATAGTATAAACCATCCAAAAATGCAGGTTTATCATTGGCTTTACCACATTAACGGCAAAAATATAGGGATGCCATAATGCCGATGTGGTCACCCCGTCCTCGACTCCTCAACCTTTTTTGGATTGCAATTCAGGTACCCAAACAGGTCAGTTCTGCTCCAAATACCCAAAAACCTGGGAAACCATAGAAAAATATAGAAAAATGATCATACATTCAAGGTGGGCATGTAAAAATGTTCATGTCTAAACGTTTACAGGAGGGCATCCCTAAATCAAAAAACAAAATATATCAATGGATTGAATTAGGGGAAAAAAACATAGGAAAATCATGGAAAATCTATGATTTCCTGTAGGTTATCCCTTAAGCCAATCCATTGAATAATATAGCAGTGCGTTTCATCAGCCATGGGGGTCGATAGATGGTCCGATGTCCAAAACACTGGTCCCTGGGACCGTGGCTGATAGCTACGTGATGAAATCGGCAACCTACAGCAAAATACGTGTAATTATAATATAATATATGTATGTGATATATGTGTATTTGTATAATTTTACTATATATAGTCAGTTATATATATACGTACAAAATACAAACATCAACTCTTATCAACTTAGCAATTCCTCCAATCATGGCAAACAATTACTAAAATATAGGCTTGCAATATCTTGCAATGAATTGAACACCGGTCTATTTGCAGAAAAAGTTCACGAAGAAAACTCAGGACAGGAACCCTGAGATCCCAGACCCCATGGCACGAAGGGCAGATACTCTTCCCATGTGGCCTGCCCAAGCGCATCTTACGCATCTTTTTCTGGATTTCCATGGGGGTTTCCATGGGATTTCCTGCACATGTTCCATTCAACTGACACTTCCCACTTCCTATCGGCCACACGATTGCTTCCCAACATCTGGCGAATAGTCGATGTTTTCACAGCAAAATGCCGCTTTTTTCACAGTCCATGCTGGGTCAACGGTCAACCATGATATGCTCTTGGTTTGCCAAAATTGCTTCCGAAGGAGGTTTTTTTCCCTGGATGAACGCCGCATTTCGACATATTTCGACCCCACATGTTGGAGACTTTGACCAAGGCAGATGCCGCACTCAAATGCATATTTTTGGACCGCGAGTTGCGGAAGTGCGATCCAGGTCTTATAGGCAAACTTCCAACTTGGCTGGAAGCTGTGCACAAGCATTATCTCTGGGCAAAGGATGCCAAAAAAGCATGCAACTGAGGCCTTGTCACCACTGAACACCTACAAGGAGTTGCCGTTGGGTGGTTCTGAGACCGATGGCACCAAAACAAAGCTGTGGTGGCATGATGATAGATCTCAAAATATGCTGTTTGTCATCAAGCAGCAGAATTGGGTCGTCGGTTTGAAACCACATCGTTGCAGCCATTCACAACACCAAATGCGCGCGGAACGCTTTGGAATCCAAAGATATCTGCCACAGCAACAGCATGCAGAACGTCAGGAGCATCCAGACATTTGCATGAGTCCTGGCAGCTGCAGCAGTAGCCAGAAATGGCGGTTGAGTCGTATCGAAGAACGAAAGGTCCACTCCAGGTGGGAATAGCCTGAGAGGGAGCAGCGTTTTCCGATCTGCTGCAAGGGTGGTGTAAAGGTAGGGCCATGGTTTCAAAATGTTTCAAACAAACATTTATGACACACATAACAAACATGCCACATATGAAGCATCCAATTTGCTTCATTGGGGATGGTCCGACCTCGTCCGACCTTCTTTAAATAAACAAGCCACTGAAGCTGCGCAGCGAACCAAGATCTGCTGGAGTCCCGACTTGTGATGTGTTGGGTTCATGGTTTCTGGAGTTTGATGGGTGAGGGCAGCAAAAACCTGTAGGTGGCTTCGCAGTTCCGACTGGCAGTTCACATCGGGGTCTAGATTTGGACTCACTGCAAAACTGCTGATGATGGCCTGTGCATAGATGCGCATCCTAACTAGAAAATAACCAGCTCAAATGGTTGATACTGGTTGATGAAGTTGATGGGCCTGGCTAGCAAATTCCGTAGCTGGTTCAAAATCCCTGCTATTCTCCAGGTACTAACTCTGATGCTCAAAGAAGGAGCATATTTAGGTCTGCATCAGAAACGGTTGGGTGAGCAAATCATGGATCGCTTTACATTCCAATAAACGAACACAGATTTGGCATTTCCACCATTTGTAGATCACATTCGGGCGGACACCCCATGGATTTCCACATTTCTATGTTGGCTTGCCGTGGAAAATGAATGGTATCCAGGGCATCCAAACTTGGAGAAATTTGATCCAACCAAATGTCTGTGTCTGGTGGTGAACCACTTCTCCAGGTATGTTTGCCACAATTTGGGCCCCGCAACAGCTGTCACAGTGATTCGTTTCCCCGTGGCCCGTTCCATCCCAATGGAGCTGTCGAAATCCAGGAAGCACATGGTCGATGATGTGCACTACACCATTGGTGGCCAACACATCAGGTGTTAGCACCTAAAAGTGCCAATCCCAAGCCACGGAGCTGCATCCCGGCCAGTCATGAATGAAATGCCGTGATTGGGTTTAAGTATCGTCATATCATATATGTTAATATTGAGCAAGTGGATATACTTAAGTGAACCTTGCATCGTTGTTTTCAGTGGATAACGCCTAAAAAACCCATCAAACTGAGCTATACCATGCAAAATATTTATCTATATCTGCTGTGCTCCATAGGGGTCCCCGCCTGCGCCTTGGAATTGATGACCACGGGTGGAGAGGCCGACTGATAAGCAATGCCCGTCCACCCCAGCTGGGTCCAGGGGACAGCTGACAGCTCTTCACCTGTGCACGGAGTGCACGGAGTGCACGGCAGGCCATGTCAACCCTGGATTAATAAACCCCAAACGGCTGTTTAATTGGGAGGGTACCATTTAAGTATCAAATAATGACTATTGGAGGAGTACCCCCCCAACTAATAAACCATGGTTTATTAATCCGGGGTTGAAATTATATATATATAATATATATGTATACAAAATTGTATAGTATAGTTGTCTTTATTTCTATACATGTTTTATCATAATTACTAATTACTGCATGTTGTTTTTTCTCCTTCAGCTTCCTAGACACTGTCAATCCCACATAACTTCCCGTGACTTCACCCAACATCAATCTTTCCCAGAGTTGGGTGACAAGGAAGGCAAACCCAACCCTTTCCACTTGTTGCATTGGTGGTATTCCAATTCGAGAACAGACAAGCTAACCCATTTATAATGTATATTATATATATATATGTGTGTGTGCGCGTATGTGTGTATATATATATATGTGTGTGTGTATGTGTGTGCGTGTGAGTGCAATCATGCTATTATTTATAACCTATACTGTCTATGATATATAATATATGTATATGTACAGCATTTCAACGCGTACATGCGCTATCATCTAATACAATTTAATCAGACCTGAACTGTCCTCAGCTTCATGCCATCATCTGGGTAAATTATAATAATTCACTAACCTGAAATAAGATCATATTGGGATAATTCCCCTTGCTAACCATGATTCCAGTGAGGTCGCAGTGAGGTCGTTATAATTTATCCAGCATCATGATCCATCATGTAACGCGCTTGCCTTGCAAGGTCCCAAGGCTCTTGGGACTTGTGAGGTGGATGCTCAGAAACTTGCCCAGCACCACATGGTATCGCAAGAGAGCCTCACCATGGCCACGAAATAGAAACTATCAAGTCAAAAGGCCCGGAGGCTATCGACAAATATATAGACGACACATACATACATGTACATAAAGAATAGGCATATGCATTTAAAACAAAAAAACATACAATTATGTGCATACTAATGCAAATATGTGCATTATTTGCAATACACTGTAGCACCTGCCAGTACCTGCCATCTGTCCTATTTCTTTTGGTAGGAGCAACAACACTCAACCAACAGTACCTATGTCCATACTGGCACCGCTAGAAAAGTGGATACAAATGGAGGCATGTAGCCAGGATTCGCATCAAGAGTTCAACATTGAATCCAACACGGTCGCAGCAAGCATCGAGTTTGGACGAGTATACTATTCCTGTACTGTACATATCCTGGTTGGTGGTTGACCTACCCCTCTGAAAAAATATGAGTTCGTCAGTTGGGATAATTATTCCCAATATCATAAAATTCATGTTCCAAACCACCAACCAGATTATGTATCTACATCTGCATGTACATGGCATGAATCCAATCATCATCTTGGATATCTTGATGCTACAATCTATCGCTGCTCATGCAGCGATCTGAAAACCGTAAACTGCGCAGGTCTCCTTCAACTTCTGCGCATTCTCGGGCAAAAACAACTTCTCCATGCCAGATCCTCGGGACATTCTGGCCCAGGCTCAGGGGCATGTTTCGGCTTTGGAAGAGATTCTGCCACATTTGTTTGCTTTGGATCAAGAAAAATAAGAAAATCAAATGGGATTGCTGGGGTCTTCAGTGAGTATTCTGACATATTCTGACATGACGACGTCGCTTAAGAAAAACCTTGAGATGATGCCCTGGCAGACCATCCAACTCGACCGTCAAGATTCCCAGCTGCGAAAAGGCATAGTTGGTGGGGATCATGGCCGTGAAGGGCCCATTGCCCTGGCAGAATCACTGGGTCCATCTGGATCCGGCCCGGTTTTTATCATGATAAATCTGGATAAATCATGGCTGGAAAAACAAAACCACGTATAGTTAGTATAGTTCGAAGATCTTCCCATTAGAATCCATGACATAAATATATATATATAAATTACAACCTTCATCTGATTCATCGACCTTGATTTTTCAGGGATTTCGCTTGACGCCGGTGAAATCCGGTGAAATCCGGTGAAATATCTCAATGTGTGTTACTGTCTGGTAAACTAACATAGCTATTGAACATGGCCATTTATAGTGAGTTTTCCCATGAAAAATGGTGATGTTCCATAGTTGTGTTAGTTTACCAGAGGGTAATTGAACCATAGAGGTGCCCCAAGTCCTGGGAGGTACCGAAAAAATCGCTGGATGGTGGGAACTTTCCAGGAAAATCCTGGAAAATCCCATCTTTTTCAAGGGATGATCACAACTGAGGGATCTGCCCCGGCCATTCCCAAGCCAGGCTCGCCTGGAACTCCTCCACCAAACCGCTGAAGGACACCAGGCGCACAAATTCGCTCAAGTCACTCTCCTGCAGCCAGGTTGATAAACCAGGATGGTGCTCCCCCAGCTATAAGTTGGTTTATTATAACCCCATCAACATATTAAATTATTAAATATAGTTATATCTTATTATATCTACCATAAGGCAACTGAACGCTATCTTGGGGGCCCCATCCTGTATGTTCCTTTCCATGGTTGGATCTCATGCTTCACAAACCTCTCAAATGGGATCATATGGCCACCTTAACTTCCTGGAATGGCTGGAATGATTTGAAGTGTTCATTCTCTTGGGGTGCTATAGCCATAGCAGTATAATGCGCGACTCAATGCCATAAACCATCTCGGGATTCTGTCTGGTTCAATCCCAGTCATTTCCGGATATGTCATGATACTTCTTTTTCTGTAATATTAGGAATGTTTTTTTTGTTTATTCATGTAAAATTATTGGGTTTACCAAGAATTACAGTCCGATGAATCTTTCCACCGTCAAAACGGCCCACCTTGTTGGCGAATTGCATGAAATTTCTCTCCGGAAAGCGCCAGACTTTGGGCAGCACCACCTGATCCATGATGTGCAAAACCCCGTTGGTGGTCGGCACATCCTACGGGCGCAAAAAAGCCCTTAGGCTGCACCGAAGGCTTCAAGGAGCTGTGGAAAGGTTGGATGAAGGTGATGAAAGGCACTGGAAAAGATAAACATGAATTAACATGAATATCCTCTCCAGCCTAAGCTGGCAATTCAAAAATATTCAAAACACCAATTTCCCCTCACTTTCCCTCAAAAAGGCAATCACAGCCATAATTGCCCTTTACTTTTCCATAAACAAATGCTGCCAAATAAGGAAAATATATAGAAAACATTAGAAAACCATGTCATCCCTTACCCCAACCAGAAAAAAACACGCATCGCCAAACGGTTTTCATCTGTTTTCAGCCGGTCCTGCACTCTGGACACGGCGCCATTGAAGGTCAAGGGCTGCAGGGTATTGACCGTGACTGCCTCGCCCTGACGACTAACGATGTTGGTGCCCGCCACCATGTCCTTGTCTGCTCGACCAGTGCGTTCAACGCAAACATCATGAAGATATGTATCAGACATACGCACAAACACACACACACGTATATATATATGTACATCTATGATCGTATATATAACTACAAAAAAAACCTACATGTACAATTTGAATAAAAAAATATTACATACATACATACATGCATACATATGATGTCATGTGTATATATATATATATATGCATATGCATGATGCATGCATATATACCTATATATGTATAAATATATATATATATATATATATGGGAATGATATGCTGAAATACTGTACATGTATGTTACATTTCATTTTACTTGTGCGTGCTTATCTATTTTTGTGGCCCATGTTAAACAAAAATGATGCGACATCCAAAGCCCAAGGCCCCAGCCATGCTGGTCTTTGCTCCCTCCAGGATGTGTAGTTGAACTAAGGCCACCTGGGTACATGCAGAGCTTGCCAAGTCATCAGAAATTTCTGGGCATGGCATGGGCCATACAGTTCGAGGTGATCAGTTATACAATGACTAGATCCTCCCAAACAACAAGAAATGATGCGGTGATCACTTCCTACAACTTGGGCTGAGATGGTAGAAGTGAACTAAGTGACCCATCTAATCATCATCTATCAATCCAATTGGCCCCATTCTGCTTGCAGAATCAGGCCGGGTCACCAGGTCTTCCAAATTGGACATGAGCCTGCCAGCTGATTCAGCTTCGGCTGCTTGACAGCAACCCAAATGGAGATCAAATGCCATCGAAGGAAAAACGAGTGACTTGGATTTCAGGGGACTCATTTCCAATCAGGATGATTAACGAAATGCAAACCCGTCAAACCACAAAGTACAGTACATAGATTTGGGAACGGGCTTACCCTCTGGTAATTTAATGTAATTTAACATAGCTATGGAAAATCACCACCTTCAAACAGGTCAATCATGGTAAAATCATCCATGGGCGATGGTCCCTGGCAAGCTGTTAAATTACCAGGGAAACCAGCTCACGGATCGAACGGCCTATTAAGAGCTACAGCATCTCAAGGTGTACATCATTTGGAACACATGTTATCCGTCGTTATATATCCCCAAGGTCCCCATTAAAACCACTTTCATCCACCATGGTTTCCCCATTTTCGAGTGTCGCATCATGTTGGAACCATATCATCACCATATAATCACCATGTTGGACCAAGCCCTCCAGCCCTTTCCAGCCCAGAGGCAGCAAGCTGGCGGCAACGCCACGGCCCAAGGACAGAAAGGCTTCGTCTGTGGGGGCCAGCAGCGTCTGCTTGGAGGCACCTGAAACGCGACTGGTGAAGATTTTGTTGAATCATGCTTAATCATCTCTGATTTTTGGGGGTCTAAGGCTAAGGTTTCCCTTCGCACTGTAAGTCCCAGCCTCAAGCTATGGAGTCTGGCCTGAGTCTAGACAATCTGTTGGCATCTATCAGCCCATTTTCTGCCACCCAAAATTCTGTGCAGAGTCAGTTGGGTGGTCATCATCCCAGGATATCCCAGGTCTAGAAATCACTCCCAAACATCCACAGGGGCCATGCTTTTGCCTCAGTGAAGCGGTTGTGATTGGCTCCCGTCATTGGATGGGTCTCAGCACATGTTGGGATGACATGAGACCCGAACACTGTGACTTTGTCCAAATGGATGAGGCAGGCCCTATCAGACTCGGGGGCTTCAGGAGTAGCATAGAACAGAACTGACATAGGTTCTCTAATTCTCCAGGCTGCATTTGGAATTATTTTATCGCTGGCTTAAAGCCAAACACCTAGGCCCTTTTGGGATAAATTCGCACTGTAAGGTTAAGCGGTGATGACCCACTACATTTCATGTTCAATCAATTTTCCATCCCACTTGCAAAGCAGATCAAAACACGAAGTTCAGGGATATCACCCAGTGCACCAAAAAAATTCGGTTCTTCGGTTTCTTTTTGACCTCTGCAATAACCAGTCGCGCTTTCGATTAATTCGCTGTCGAATTAGCGAGACGAGTTCGGCTCAGCAGGGGGTGGCCGCGCAACCAGACCGCCAGGTGCTGAGCCGAGGGCCGGCGGAAAAGGACATGTCCTGTGGCGAAGGTGGGAATTTTCATGCCATAGCTACGGCGAAAATACGCAAAAACACTTGAAATTGACGATGGAAACCTAAACCTTAGCCATCTCTAAGAGCGAAAACAAAAAAACAAAAGGGTTTGTTTGGAGCTTCACTCAAGTCAGTTTTCTTGTGAGGGTAAAATGTCCACAACAGGATTTAGATAGTGCCCAGTAATGCCCAACTGTGAGAAATCACTTCATGGGATGCACTGGCTGTTAACATGATTCACATGAAACTTGAGCCACTTCTGCTCCCTTTGGGAAAAGAGGAATGTCATATGTATCTTCATGTGTTTAATTTGAACACGACCCGTAAAACCACTTCAACATCTGACTCTAGTCACACAAGTTGAGAGCTGAAAGCGTCGCATCGAATGACCTAGTATGCCCTTTTGACCCATAGAATGCGGTCCTCCACAGACTATGGTTGGTTTGCATTCCCTCCAACTATAAGTTCGTTTACATATGAACCAACTCAGAACTACGGGATGTTACTTTACACCATTAATTGGTGCATCCATGATACCATGTTGTGTTATGTCCAATGTTATTTGGACTGGTGAGTAAATGCGTGTAATTAAAATCACCAAGTTACAAAATCACCAGTATCATCAAGTTGATTATTGTTGTCAATTGGTGATGTTATTGTTATCAAAATCACCAGTTTCCCAGTGCTCACAACTGTGTTCCCCTTTGTTACAAAATCACCATTATCACCATTCCATTCATTCAATGTTATCAAAATCACCAAGTTCCATTCATTCCCCAGTGCTCATCCCAATCTAGACATCCCAATGTCGACATCCGAAGCTCAAGCTACATCACTATGAAATCGTTGTCGTTCTTGGGTACATTCCCAATTATATTCATAAAATGTATACATACAGATATATATATATATACACCATATATGTTTCGTATTGTTTGGTCAAAAGAAACATTGGATCAATCCCACCTTGGGTTTGCTCAAGGACACCCCATAAAACATATTCCCTTAGAAATGGAATCCCGCAGTGGTGGATTTCCCAGTGGCTAAGTAAAAACACCATGAGTATGTATAATATGTATATATTTTCCTGTTGGATCCCCATTATTTAGATCCTCATCCAACCCCCAATGGACCTTTCTACCTTTAGATCCTCACAAAATATGCATATAGATCCTCATTAATTAGAACATATATATATATATATATACATATCTCTCTCTCTCTCTCTCTATCTCCCTCTCTCCCCATTGGAACACATATACCCCCCCTAGATCCTCATCCCGTCCCATCCCCAACCATCCATCTTTAGATCCTCACTATACATATATAATTGTTCTTGGGTTGGTTCCCATTATATAGTATGTATATATAGATAAATTATTATATGTGTGCATATAAAATCTAAATAGATGTAAAACCTCTCCTTTTTTCTTTTTCTCTCCTTCTAACAAGGGTTGTCAATATCAAAGCAGGGGGCATGGCAGCTGTTTCCCTACATTGGTGTCCCCGGCTACTTGTCCAGTTGTAACATGAGTTGAAGTTACTTAGCTACTTATCTTATAAGCAAGTATATAAGTAGAAATAAGTAGAAATATAGTGACGGACTGAAACTTAGAATGCCGCCATGTTTCTCAAATTTTTTAACGGTGCCACTTAGAATGCCTTTTTTTTGGCCTCACTTAGAATGCCTCCATCGCTAAAACATTCAAACCTGCGAGCTGGACTTTATGAGGCATTCTAAGTGCGCATGATTATCGCC
>Ga0126342_10005508_pt1 | contig 22125 bp, 25 predicted proteins | sample Cyp1metagenome_FD_92528 | JGI IMG/M metagenome (GOLD analysis project Ga0126342, IMG submission 92528) | Coral microbial communities from Lord Howe Island, Old Settlement Bay, Australia - Cyphastrea 1 metagenome | ecosystem: Host-associated > Invertebrates > Cnidaria > Coral ...
GTAAATAGTTTCTGGGATTCTATAAATAGTTTCTGGGATTCTGTAAATAGTTCCTAGGATTCTACAAATAGATCCTGGGTAGCTATGGCCCCTAACACAGAAAGAGGCCAAAGCAGTAAGTAAGGAAAGCCCCATATTTAATGGGAAAATCGATGGTTTCCTGTAGATTTTCCCTTAAACCAATGCATTGAGTTGTGATATTTCTATTCAAGGAGTTCTGATATAGTTGTGATATATTTTTAGTCTCCAGCAGTTTTTTTGAGAACAAGTTGCTATATTATGTCAAAATTTGTTATTCACTCTAATGCCAGTAGTGGGACCTCTGTTGTGGAGCAAATCAACGAGTCTGTGAGACTACCGGTATTGATAGTGAGTAAAATCATCAAACATTTGGCTGACGCAACTGGGGATTGCAGCCAACTGCCCAACTGCTCCAGAACTTGATTCGAATATAATTGAGATGTGTGTTTCACAGATTGCCTTTCTTCAGCTTTTGTTGGTTCTATATAAAGCTAGTCTTCTCATTTCGCCATAATCCTCATCCCTGTTTTTTTTTCCGTTTCCCGCATGGAACAAACTTCTCCACCTCCCTGGCCTGCCAGGCCATGAAACTCATCGAAACAGCGCAGGGCGGTGGTGGCTGGGTGCTCCTATCCAACTGCCACCTCATGGAATCCTGGATGCCTTCGCTGGAAGCCATCGTGGAGCAGTTCAACCCTGATAACATGCAGACCAGCCCCTTGGAGAACAACCAACGGTAACGGCGGGGGGAAAACAACCATTTCTTTGGGGGGGCCAACAAAAGAGCAAGAAACAGCTGGTGATTTGTTGGTGAAACTGCCCTCAGCTGCCATGTTTCCTTTTTTTCCCTTTGAAACAGCGAAAAATCTACTTGTGGATGAGTAATTGTTACTTGGAATGAGTTGCAGGCGCTGTAGCAAACTGTCCAATTGAGAACAGGCTGATCCCGTGGCTGTCAATGGGGGTTGTAGGACTGTCTCGTAGCTTTTAGTTGGGGCTTGCGCAAGCCGCACGCCGACATTGCAATGGGAAACAAGCTAATGTTCAACAGGACAACTCTTCGAATGTCATCCAAATGCAACTCAACCAGTTTCGTATGTTTCGTCAACATTTTCAGAGTGAAAGGTGTGATGGAAAGTGAAAATGGTTTGCTTCACTCTCCTGCATGTCATCCATACAACATACATAAGCAACAAGACGCAAGAAGTATGTTCTAAGTATTATATGTGTAATGTTCAGACACCCCCCCCTTTCACCATCAAAAACCATAGAAAAGTCAAGTCCAAAAATTTCGGATGGTACATAATCAAAATTGGGAAAGATGGAAAAGATGGGAAACATGGAATCAAAAACCATCAAAAAATGGGATGTTCCATTCCATGTTTCCCATCTTTTCCCATGGCTGATTCCTCCATATTCCTCCCGTCCCCGAGGTTTCCGCCTTTGGCTCACGTCCATGCCGGCGAAGAGCTTCCCGGTGCAGGTGCTGCAGAACGGCGTCAAAATGACCAACGAGCCGCCCAGCGGACTGCGAGCGGCTCGGTTTACGCACGGGACTGACAGGACACCACCCATGGGGATGGTGAAAATCCCTAGGAATTTCCATAGGAAAAAATATCAATAACGGCTAACCATGGTACTTGGGGATGGTTTATGGCAGGTGTACCACAGAAAAAGATCCAGTACGTAAAAGAGTAGATTTTATGTGAATCAATATTTACAAATGTAGAAATGCTACTTGCACGTTGGTGCCAGTAATATTCAATACCTCCAATAACAGGTCCTAAAATGAACAGATTCAATACAGATCGAGGGTTTTAAGTGATATATAGTAGAGGGACGGGATCGCAACGTTTGTCGCACCGTCGAAAACGTGGGTCCTAAGGCCAATCTGCTTCGCTCCTACTCAGCTTTGACGGATGAGGTGTTCAAAGAGTCCAACAAGCCAGCTGCTTGACTCATTTGACCCTCTGGTAATAAACGTTTACATAGCTATTGGAAATGATGATTTATAGTGGATTTACCCATTAAAGATGGTGATTTTCCATAGTTATGTTAGTTTACCAGAGGGTACCCAATACTTGAACCTGGCAATGAGGGCAGCAAGTCATAAGGCAACTTTTCTGCACGTGCTAGATGTCTCGTTTGTTTACAAGAGGGTAGATCCCTTCTTGCTTGAAAACCTGGTCCAACCACTATTTTCGTTTCTCATGTTTTTCATGAGAAACACTACTGATTCCCAGTTCTTAATTTGTTCATGGGATAAAAGTCATCGTTTTTGTTCAATCACATCTCATTATGTTGCCCATGATCCGTATGTTAAGCTATACTTTTTGGTTGCGTTGGTTTGGTTGACTAATCATGTTCACTCCCACGATGTTCGATTTTTGAAATCCCAACTTTTGTTTGATTAATCACAGTAAACCTCCATGCATCCTTAGTACAAACCACATTTGTGTGTTAGCTCTTGATCTCAAATCCCGATGTTTCTCCTATTTGCTGGGGATGTCCCCATTGTTGTTTGGTGCAACCCAGATCCCACAGTTGGGACCTCCTCAATCCCTGCTCCATGGAATATGTATCACAATTTGCCCCATATCACGAATTCTTGTAGGTAAACATACCAGCAGCATGGATTATCTGGGAATATAATCTCCATCATTTATTATATTTATATAAATAATATATATATATATATAGTATTCATTATTATTCAATATCACAATATCTCACTATAGTTGATAATAGTTGATTATTACATACCCCATCAATTTGCCCATTCATATTCCAGCCTGGGCCAAGGAGATTTTCAAGACGCTCCTCTTTGGTTTCTGCTTCTTCCATGCTGTGGTCCAGGACCGTAGGAAATTTGGCCCCATCGGCTGGAACATTGCCGCTCGAACTGTAAACCCCTGAGCCACGCCGGAGGTTCGGTGCTGGGACTGGGCACCGAGCTTCGGTGCGCAAAAAGTTTTGCAAAGATGGTTCTTAAAAGCATCGAACATAACTGGCCTAGCCTGATTTTAATGTATTTTAATGCGTTTTAGTTGTGTTTGTATTCCTGTTTTTTTCGGCTCCAAGTCTTATGACATGCTTGGGTTGACTTCAAAGCCACAGATTTTGACAGGTGGGTTCAACTTGCGATCACGTCCCTGAATTTCCAGCTCTGATTCTGCAAATGGCAAAGCAAGTCTAGTCTCAATTTTGACTTCTATGTATTTGTATATATATATACATAAATATATATATACATATATATACATATGTATATACATATATATATATGTACATATGTGTGTGTATTTATATATATATATAATATGGCTCAGCCCTTTTAGAGATGTCATGCGGAGCACAAAAAATTGCTCGAAAACACCACGCTCCGCTGGTGGAAACTTCTTTCAGACGACCCTTGGGAGAACAGAGCTTTGACCCTTTGACCTTTGCTGATCATCATCCTATTTCAGGATAATGTGACAATTATGGTGATGATATGATGGATTGTTATGGCAGAAATGACAATGTAAAAACACCTGGTGAAATATATATGATCAATATGACACCTGGTTGATGTTGGTGAAATATGACGTCATTTACCCAGGTTATGGATTGTTATGATAGATATTGGTACTGCTTGGTGGTTTCAAACATGTGTCTTTATTTTCCATAATATATGGGATGTCATCCTTCCCATTTACTAACTCAAAATTTTTCAAGATTGTTAAAACCATCAACCAGTATTTCTTAGATCTTTGTTTAATGAATAATATCAATATCACCCTTGGTTTCCTTATTAGTCTTATATACTTCAACTAAATAGGAGTTGACTGCTTAAGTCTTCAAAGACTCCCAAGTTTAGACACTTTGAAACTGGAGAAGCTGGATAATCCTTACTTGCCCTTGTTTCAATGATTGTTACACTTGTTTGAAGTAAAACAAAGCATGGGACATGGGATATTGTAGGTATACAATGGTATGCAATCAATGTCATTTATGCATATTTATGCCTCAAAAATGAGGTGCCCTTGGTTTTCCTTGGTCAACTCCCAGGCATTAAAAAGGCCACCCTTTGATCGTCCCTGCTGCCGCCGAGGCTTATGGCTTCACACCAGAAGATCTCTTGGTGTGTCGACAGCAGCTGATGCTCTTCGTGAACCAATACGACCAGGTGCCCTACAAGGCCTCGGGGGGCTCCAGGGGCACCGTGGTCAAGGAACTGTAATGTAACGCGATGCCAGGGCTGTGTCATCACTGCTTTCAGCATTTTTCAGGAGCCAAGTCCAAGTGACCATGTTGAACATGTCCCAGCAGGGAAAAATTACATCTAATATCATCAAATTACATCCTTACCATCCTTTGCCTTTACCAATTTGTTGCGCCTTAAAACCTTAGTTTTTTGCCCATTTTCTTTTCCAAAAAAAAACTCGGCGCATCCCTCAGGTCTTAAACTTCTTGGGTGCCAAGATCAACTACGGCGGCCGTGTGACGGACGACAAAGACAAGTTGTTGCCGAGTGGCGTTTCCAGTCGCTCATGGGGTACCCCAATAGCTAGCCATTTAGGACACCTCCGGTGGTGTTTGGTGTAGATCTTTGAAACATAAACGTGGATGGATTGTAGAGACATAGTATATATTATATATGTATATGCATTTTCATATGCATATATATACATAATTATCGCCATATGATTTTTGGACACCAAACAACAACGTGGAAAAACCCCGTGGACCACGTTCCATGCTACGTTGTCCAAAACGTTCCCAGGTTGATCTCGACCATCCTGCAGACCTTCATCTGCCCCGAATCGGTGGAGCAAAAGGCGAGTCCGTGGGATGAGATGGGATTCAACGGAATCCGCGGAAAATCCCATCGTGGGATGGTGGGATGGTGACCATATGGTTACCCTCTGGTGAACTAACATAGCAATGGAAAATGGCTATTTATAGTGGATTTTCCCATCAAAAATGGTGATTTTCCATTGCTATGTTAGTTCACCAGAGGGTAATGATAGTTATAACCATATGGTTAATGACAATTATAGTTATATCATTATGGATAAATCCCCCATGTCAATATGGCTTTCATGAATTGTTTTCATGATAGTTAGAACATGTTATAAGCATACTTATCTGGTTGGTGACTGGAACATGGCTGGATTATGACTTTCCATTTATTGGGAAAAACATCGCCCCAACTGACGAAGCCCATGATTGCCGTTGGGGAAACGATCAACCCATCGGGGTTCGGGGTACCCTCTGGTAAACATACAAAAAACTAAGGAAAGATCCACAATTTTTAATGGGAAAACTCACTATTTCTATGGCCATGTTCAATAGCTATGTTAGTTTACCAGAGGGTACATTTTTAGACCCTGGTGATCTTGTCATTTCTTTAGGTCCCCCGACTTCAGGTCATTTGCCGCCACCTGGGGAGAAACAGCACAGGGAATTGGTGAAGTTTTGCCCCAGCATGGCGCATGTCTTTGACGTATTTTGAGGGTGTTGTGGTGTATGGGTGGCGTCTTGCATGGTGTTTTGGCTTGTGTGTTGGCAGCGGCAGGTGGCCCTGGTGTCAGCGTATGAGCCAAAAAGGTTGGCGTATTTAACACATGAAGCAAAGTAAAACGGCGAAAAAAGTCTTAGCAGTAAAAAACAATAGAGTGGTGCAACAAAGCAAAATCTATATCTATATTGAAACCTCACGTTTTTTGATGTGCGTTTTCTGCTTGGCTGAGTCGTTCCACATGGTCTGCAAATTCTTAAGCATCCTTTTGCCGGCCGACCAAAGCGCAAGTTGCATCTAGGGGCCTAGGGATATCCAGGGCATGCCCCCTCTCCTGTACAAGTTGCTAATGGTGTCTTGGCACTCCTTCTTTTCCACAGTTTCGATTGCCATTTGTAGCTGTCGGGCGGCGGACAGAATCAAAAGTGGTGCCTTTCAAATGCATCTTCGAACCCCGTAACAAAGTTGCAAATGTTGATCATTATTACATGTCGGTGCTTGTTCAAGTTTCTTTTGAGTGTAATTTGAGTCCGCTCAAAAACGCAGATCGAGATCTTATTGGAAACCAAACCGGCAGCTAGTTTGACAGGCAAACTCAATTCTGGCTGCTCATGTATGTAAATGCCTGCAAGGCACAAGAGATTGGTGAAAAACCGGCCAGCAACCTTTTTTGGGTGGGTCGTATTTGAACGAAACACTGAAGAGCTCCTTTATCAGAATCTATGCTTGGAGGATGTCAGAATTCTGGTGTATATTTGATTAAATATATATTAATATAATATATATATATAAGTTTAATTTACTATAATTTATATTATATATATATATATTATATTATATAAGTATATTTGTATACTTGAACTTGAAATGGATACTGCCACCCCTGTCTTTATCTCGATCTCCGCCACCTTGCGACAGGAAGGCTACAAGTATTCCACCAGTGGCTTGTACTACGCTCCAACGGCTGAGACCATCGAGGATTTTGTCACATACATCAAAGGCGGCTTCGCTGTGGTTCCATTGTTTGGGCTGTTTGGTTTTTTCCGTAAGTGGGGATGGGTGAAAAATAAAGCCCTATGGAACCACGGATTTTTGTGTACTGAGCATCTAATTACTGAGGTACCCAATTTTGACATCTCCCACTGCTAGTCGTTGTGTTATTTGGCCCAACTTGGCTGGTAGACAGTCGTGGTGAGCTTGATATTCCCAGTTTCCGTGTTTTTTTTTGGCAAGCAATCGCTTATGATTCATTGGTACTTGGTGGCATTCAAAAGCTTGACCAAACAAAAATAGCAAACAGCTACTTATCAGTACTTAAAAACAATATCATGTATTTTCATCACTGATTACCATATCTCTATCGTTTCTCAGTCTTAAAAAGGTAACCGTAGCGGCACACTCGCTGCTTGTGAGGCTTGCCGCTCTATCCGATGCCTGAGGCATTTGGTTTGCACGAGCGCCTCGGCGACGGGACGTTGAGTCAGACGTTGCAGGGGGGATGAGTTCTTCAGAAAGTCTGGTGGTTGATGATTGTAGGGCAGGGGTTGGTACATGTCCTAATTCAACACCCAAATATTGGGGATATCATTGATATCATCTCCAAAAATGGGACATTTAGATACATTTAGTACAAACCCCATCCAAACTGAGTCACGGATTGTACTAAACCCCATATGTTTTGGGGAAGATTCGAATCGTTGGAGAAGCATTCAACAATGACGGATGACGGGTGTTGCCGACATGGGATGGATCGCCTCCAGTCCGGAGTTGGCGTACGGAGATGGGCCATGGCATAATCGATGATTGGACGAGTAAACAGATATAGTGAATAGTGATTGAATAGTTACTCATTGAATATAGTGAATAGTAAACACTAGTGAGCAGTGATTGATATCTGTTTGATATAGTTACCAGTAATTTTGTAGCAAACATTCAAACAGATAAATAATAATAGTATCCATTCAATCCATTCAAATCAAATAGTGATTGTCCATCGCATGATAATATGGGACAGATATGGGAACACAATGACTATATGGGACGATTATCATTGGTTGTTTGATCAAACAATGATATGGCAAATATGGGAAGGACATGGGGAAGAATGATGATTTAGAATGATGTGGCTGTTGAATGATTTCAGGTGGTGCTCATGGTTTCTGAGAAAGGTTTGAAGATGTTGTGACAAACAAAAACATCACATGCGAGTGCTGCAGACGAGTGAGACATGGATATAATTAGATGCGCATATCAAATGGTGGAAACCTGTGGTGCAGCAGCATTTTAGCCAATGAAGATACGCTCGGACAATCAAACGTCTTGAATATCCACCATTTACAGATGTTCCCAGTGAAGCCTTCACAATTATATATAGAATACTGTAATATGTATGCAATCCGGTTGATTACCGGAGGTTATTAATGTAGAGAGGCCCTAAAGAGGGAAGCAATCTGAAACTGCAGCCCAGCCACCTAGGAATTGCAACATCACCTGCGCCCAAGACGAAGCCTTGAAATTGCTCACGGGCATGCAGAGCATGGCATCTTGGCGAAGCCTTCGGAAGCCGCTCGCTTCAGCGAGCTCCTGACGCACAAAAAAGTATCGCAGCCCCCAAGTTACAATAGAAACGTTACAAATCCCACTAAAATAATGATTAATATTATTGTTTATTTTCGGGGTGTTTCTACACTAAGAAGAGGGCTGGTTGGTGGTTTCAAATATGGAACTGGCAGCCCCAAGGTCTCCCTGAACGCCGGCGGTGGCGAGGGTGGCTCTGCTGATACGGCACCTTGACATTTTTCAGAGGGCTCAGATGGAAAGTGTGGGGCTGCAAGACAGACACCTGGTTTTCCTGTTAAACGAACTTATGCTGAAAAAAATCTGCTCCAGTAAACTAAGATAGAGATGGAACACCCACCATATTTATATAATTCCTTTCTTGGGTAAAACATGGTAAAACCATGGATTTCCATAGCTATGTCATTTTACTAGAGGGAAGTTTGATTGAGAATTAGCCTCCACTTGGCTGGCATGAAACTGGACAAAACCAGGAAAAGGTTCTCTGTTGAAGGGATCTTCAGCTGATTCCAGGGGAATCGAAGGCATTTCATACTGATCTCCACGGTGCATACAGTAATTGGTATACCATGTGGTAATGTAAGGTGGCTATACAAATGTTGTGTTTGTATATATTGATTTGCCTATATTATATAGCATTATATTTCTAGTAATTAAGATTCACCTATTACTAGTAAACAATAATGGTGGTTTGCCATATAGCTATGTTGGACTACCAGAGAGGATATCCCAAATAACTACATCCCCATATGAGTTGCCATTACATGTCATTACTATCCTCATTCTTATCATCCTCATATGAATAGGTTAAATTCCCGTTTAGTTTACCCTGAAATGATCCCCATTGCCCATGATCAATCCCGATTAAATAATTAATCCCCTTTAAATCCACTGAAATCCCATATCATTGGATTGTTCCAGTGAAATTTTACAGAACACCCAACACGATTTCCCGGGACATTCCCTGGGTTTCCGGTTTAGATGGTTCCCAACGAAAATCAACATCCCATGATATGCGTGGCTCCAGGTCATGGACGATACGGCCGCATCTATTCAAGACCGCTTGCCCAAACCTTTCCCGCTGGATGTTTGTGAAACCAAATTCCCCACGAGGCAGGAATAGGGACGGTGGACGGTGACCGTGACCACAGGGGGTACGAGACTTTATCATGATATAGACCTTTTTTTTTACTAAAGGAAGGGGCAGGGTACTGAATATAGTTGGACAGGGTACTGAAACACACTTTTACAAATTGGTTCAACCGCTTTTTGCGCGGTAAACATCATGTGTAATGGCAGTTTTTAGGGGTGGTTGGGGTCCCGATAAAATCCGCGAAAAACCCGAAATGTTGGGGTTCCGTAAGAGTTCGGTGGGATGGGAGCTGAATCAATGATGCAATGTTTGCGTGCAGGTATGACGAGTCCATGAATACCGTGGTGAAGCAGGAATGCTTGCGATACAACAAGCCCCTTGGTGTCGCCATGGTGTCGCCAATGAGATTTGGGGATGTCAATGGGATGTAATCAAATAGCTCCCCGTTCGTGTTTTTTGTTCTCATCCCTACCTTGAACGATCATCCCAAATGACCAACGAACAATATATTTGTCAAACAGAAACCATCAAGCAGAACAGAATTTATTTTGTCCTACTTGATCTGGATTGCCACGACTTAAAGAGTCGTTAGATACCTAATAGATAACTCTGGGTTATCCCATTTCATTTTTTTTATTATAATCTATATGAAAAATACTTAAACTTACTATCTATCTATCTTATCTTATCTCATCTTATCTTATCTTATCCTATCTTATCTACCTATCCTAATCCTAGTCCTAATCCTAATCCTATCCTATCCTATCGTATCCTATCCTATCCTATATATCTATCCTATATATCTATCGATCTATCTATCGATCTATCTATCTATCTATTTGTTTACCTATCCTATCTATCTATCCTATCTATCTATCCTATATATCTATCCTATCTATCTATCCTATCTATCTATCCTATCTATCTATCCTATCTATCTATCCTATATATCCTATCTATCCTATCTATCCTATCCTGTCCTATCCTGTCCCATCCTATCCTATCTATCCTATCCTATCCTATCCTGTCCTATCCTATCCTATCTTATCTATCCTATCCTATCCTATCCTATCCTATCCTATCTATCCTATCTATCCTATGGTATCATATCTTATCTTATCTTATCCTATATATATATATTCCTATCTATTCCTATCTAGTCCTTTCTATTCCTACCTATTCCTATCTATTCCTATCTATTCCTATCTATTACTATCCTATCTATTCCTATATGTGTGTTTGTTTGTCTGTCTGTCTGTCTATCTATCTATCTTTCTATCTATCTATCTATCTATCTATCTGTCTATCTATCTGTCTGCCTATCTATCTATCTATCTATCAATCTATCAATCTATCAATCTACCAATCATTCTGTCTATCTATCAATCTAATCTAATCTAATCTAAATCTAATCTAATCTAATCTAATCTAATCTATTTGTCTATCTGTCTATCTATCTGTCTATCTATCTATATATCTATCCGTCTATCTATCTATCTATCTTTCTATCTATCTATCTATCTATATATCTGTCTGTCTGTCTGTCTATCTATCTATCTATCTATCTACAGATTATAACATAACATACTGTTCCAATCTCCACTGCCCAGGTTGCTGTGGTCCATGGCGTCCTCCTTGAAGGATTTCCGGAAGGCCATCAAAGGCCCACCGGGGCCCACCGGTCGTCGTGAGAGTTTCCATTGGAGATAGCCATCATGATTTAGGGAACCTTCATATGAATCATCCTGCCTGGAGTGGATAGAAGTTGGGATTTTCTGCCTGAGTTTTTCCATTTTACCATTTTTTGGACGTTGATTGAACAATGTCCATATTCTATCTGCTCCAGGATGACTGATATATATGGATTTACTATGATGATATTCTTGATGGGGTCCCGTAAGCCCTAAAGTTTCTATTTCCCCAAAGGGAATTGACGTGCACTCGCAGGAGGTAGATTGTGAATGTAGGTAGAATCATCCTCATAGCTGGCCGTATGATAAGAACTCTTTTTAGGTTTGTGATTTTTTTTTATAATTCAGCCAGAATGTATGGAATTACACTCTGGTAAACTAACATAGCTATTGAACATGGCCATTTATAGTGGATTTACCCATTAAAAATGGTGATTTTCCATACTTACGTTAGTTTACCAGAGGGTATGGGGTCAAGCCATGTCCACTATACGTCTTGCAAGCATTGTTTCAATTGAAGTAGATGGGTACGACCGAATTGGCATACAGTTGGATACAGAACTAATGGGACCTACAGATATCATCATATCACATACATCTCATTTGCATTCATTTGCCATATGATCAAATATATACGTTTTAAGTGGATATTTTTTGGTAATATGGATACACAATTTGCACACATTTGTATTATAAAAAGTGGCGACTGAGTCCACATTCTTATAGTGGGCACTCGTGATGTCACCGCCAGGTCTCATCGTGATGACGGCGGAGTTGGAGGCGGCTGGAAAGTCGCTCTTCGTCAACGAAGTGCCGGAGATGTGGCGCGGCCTCAGACGGGTAAAGTCGCAGTCGCGGTTGGGCGGGGGCGGAGGTATGTCCAGTTATCCCATAGGATCCATGTATGGTATATATGCTAACATAAAGGGGGTATATTGATGGTAAATGTTACTATATATAGCATACATGGATCCTGTGGGTATGGAACTTAGTGATGTATGACCCATCTATTGGTGATTTTATGTGGATTTCATACATAGATAAAAGATGATAAAAGGTTAAACAGCCAACTACTTTGTGATTTGGAATGGTCATGTGATAGGATGATGTCATATCCCACATGCTCCACATACAGTAATTATCCCCAAACTAATTAATCTAAGTGTAGATCAACCTGCCAAAGATGGAGCATTTGTGTATGTATGTATAATATAATATAATTTAATATAATATAATATAATAATATAATATAATAATATAATATACTATAATATAATATAATATAAGATAATATAATATATAATATAATATAATAATATAATTTAATATAATATAATACAATACATATATATATATGTATAAATATATGTGCGTGTATATATATATATATACAATATACATATTTATTATATATACACACACCCATATGCAGAAAAGTTATCTGTTGTCCAAAACTCGGTCATCATTAGTTGCTGACCCTGGGGCTTCCACCGACCCGGCCGAGCCTCACGACGCCTGAGGTGGTCGAAGAAGGGCCCCCTCTCCTTGAAGCCCTTGAGCGCTTGGTACTTGGACATCCTGGAACGTGTGAGGCGGGTGACGCTGCTGGGAAATTTGTTTGAAAAACTTGGGAAAGCCACTATAAAACAGGAAAATCATGGAATACATTCTATGTATAATTCGATGTCCATAGCAGGGAAAATCATCTTGAAATGAGATCATTTCCAGCAAACTATGTTCGAGTACCGGAGGGTAGGAAAGCTGATGACTTGACAGAGCCTCCAGTGTTATCAGCTACACTGCTGGGAATCCCTGAACTAAATGATGGAGGAGTGTGCCATGCCTCAAACCATATCCAGAGAAAACCATGAAACCATATCATATCATATCATATGGAACCCATACAAGAAGATATGTAATTGGAGACATTTGCAGAGCTGGCATGACCTTTTGGACTTTGACCTCCGACAATCGGAATGCGCATTGCCAAGCTCCGCCACAGGTTCTTCCAGATGTGGTTTGATCTGGGGAAAGCGCCACCATGCTTTTGGGTCAGCGGCATTTTCTTCCCTCAAGCCTTCTTCACTGGAGCCATGCAGAGCCTTGGATGACTTGGATTGAGATCTCCAGTGTGCAGCCATGTTATGTACTTTTGATTACTTTTGGATGTTTGAAGGAGTTGATCAGGTCAATTGCAAAGGGTAGAGTGCTGAAGTATGACAACTCTATACAACTCTCGTTTTTTTTGGGGGGTGACCTGGGGCGGGCTATAGACTATAGAGATGCTTTGAATATCTTTGAATGACCCTTCAAGCCGTTCGTAGACCTACATATATCTTGGGTAAACCGTAGTAGGTAAATACGTTGACGTTTTGGCCATCTTATAGCGGAGGAAATCATATGGGGCGTAGCCAGCTGGTGCCCCTTTACCATGCCAAAACCATCCAACACATATCCGCACACAATTTCGATATGTCCATTTGTTGCCAAACTCGCATGTTATTAAAATTAAAACATTTATCTATTATATATGCCGATTTTATTGAATTATCTTTTGAACAGTCCGCTTGATATGTAAATGATCAATATATGGTGATGGCGAGAGAGAGAGAGAAAAAAAAACAAAAGACTATAAATCAATATAAATCACACAAATATGGATTATCAACACATTATAAAATATCTATACCAATGATATCGTACCGCTATTACACGTATTCTGCCCATCTGAGCCTGGGCTCCCTTCCCTTGAGCCAAATCCCTAGGGAAATTGGACAATAATTCTTATCATCCGACAACACTTCAAAGACACAGAGTTATCTGGTCATTTTTTCCCTTAAACCAATAGAGCACCAGCATTTTTGCTGGTGAAACCATGTTGAACCTCAAGTTTCAACAGTTAAATCACGTAAGTGACGTAAAGTCCCTTAAGACATGCATGTTTTTCTTGTTGAAATCCATTGAAATCGGTGGTTAAATTCAACTCCCTTCAACCATGGCTTGCTGGAACATCCCCCAGCAGATCATTTTCCCAGCTCAAAACTTCCATAGAAAGTTCGGGGATTTCTCCATATAAAAATCTCCATGTTTGAAAGAGGATTTCCCCATAAGTTTCCTTATGTATCATAGGGGATTCTCCCATAAAAATTGCCATGATGTACAGGACAATTCCTCATATTTTCCCATGTTTTATAAGTGATTTCCATGGATTTCCCAAGGTTTAGTGTGGAGATTTCCACATCATGGCCCACCGGGCGTCCAACGGCGCAAGAAATCGAGGAACTTCGCGCGGAAGTACGGCGAAGAGATCGACTTGCTGAGCTTTTCGCATCGCACCATGGATCACATCTCGGATGCACCGGCGCAGCTCACCACCCCGCCGGACGATGGTGTCTTGGTGGCTGAGGGATGATGTTGGGGTGATTTTGGGGATGTGTTTATATGGTTTTTATTGGATCTTGTGGGAAACTTGGGAGGTTGGAGTTTATGAGATAATTCCACCTCAAAAATGGTAAAGGAATGCTTGGGATACAACACCACTTTTATGGGTTGTACAAGGTTTAGTGGGATTGTTATTGGATGTTATTGGAAAATTGAGAGATTGCTTAATTATGGGAAATGGAACTTTATGAGATAATACACATATATAAATATAATTATGGAATATAATGAATTGATTTATTGTTCATGGGAACTTGGATGTTTATAATGAATTGAATGAGGTACAGTAATTATGTTTGTTTGTTTGTTTGTTTGTTTGTTTGTGTGTTTTTGTTCAATGGAATGATCGTCGTCGGCCAAGTGGAGGAAGAACGCAAACGAGGTGCCAAAAGAGAAGGCTGCAAGGTTCGTACTTCAAACCAAGCTGTTATGTGCCAACATTGCCAGCTGATGTATTGTTGTTGATATCCAATTCTTCTTGATAGGCTGTGAAAGCCTTTTTTTTTTGCTGAGATGGCCAACTTTGTTGGTGAAATTCACCATTCCCAGCTGCTTGATGAATTAATTCAATCCCAATGTTTGATATCTTTGCTGCGACAAATCTGTGATCATTGCTGGGTAAGTTAAATGCAACATCTGTTCTGTTCAAACACATCGTGTTGCTCTTTCAACCTTAGAACCTTGCCAACCTTCCCGTCAATGAGCGCAAATCCATTTTTTGCGGCTTCATATTGCAGCTTCCTAAGATTTGTTCCGAATGACCTCACAGGCTCATGCAAGTTCCTACTGAGATACTGATTGGTTCATCTTGCCGTATGGTAATTTAACATAGCTATGGAAAATGGATCAACATCACCAGTTTATAATAGATGATTTACCTATTCAACATATTGAAACATGGTGATGTCCAAGCTCTGGTGATTTACCTATTAAACATGGTGATTTCCTATATTATATATATTAATAGGTATATATTAATATATATATAAGTAATATAATATATATATACGTGTATATAAGCATGGTATTTGATGGCATGTGCCACTCCTTTTCCCAAGGAGTCTACGTCTATGGCATCTTTTTGGAGGGTGCACGCTTCGATTGCACCAGCCATAAGCTGGAGGATTCCAGGCCGAAAGAACTCTTTACAGAGACTTGGTGGAAACTGCGCACAGGTCCAACCGTGGGATATATATATAACATAATAATATATACATATATATATATATAGATAATCTATAATATACATATTATCTATATATATATATGTATTGTTTTAATATCTAGTATCAAATATATACCATTTAAACAATATATAATATTTTTATAATATACTTATATATTAGCTGATGATATTATGATAATAACCAAACTATATGATATTATGCAATTATAAAACTGAAATTATGATATTTATCCACTGATTCACTGGTTATTATGGCAGTTTGCTATGGAAAGAATACGGAAACTGGTCCGTTTATAGATGATTTATATTTGATGATTCACCTGTTAAGATCCAAACATATCATTATTTTACTTAGATATGGAGCATGGTCCATGTATAGATGATTTATGATGATTCGTTCAATTTGTTGGAAATCTTCTACAAACAGGAATGTTTTGGGGTGCAACTAGTCAACAGGTATTGGAGATTTATCCTTCGGTAAATTGAGAATCCCGTATACATGGACAATTTCATGGGAACATCAACTATACATGGGGATTAAAATATATATATTTTTGGGTTTGTTCAAGATGAAATGTTTATGTTCTTAATGGGAAGTGCAGTATTTGGGGAATCTATCATCGGGAATAGTTTTTGTTTGGGTTTCTTAAGCAGGTCCAAGAGGATATTACCCTCTGGTAAACTAACATAACTATGGAAAATCACCATTTTTAATGGGAAAATCAACTATAAATGGCCATTTTCAATAGCTATGTTAGTTTACTATTATCCCATGCCCCAAATTAACATGACGAGCCTGCCATGAGCCCGGATGTGCAAGATGTTGGACGAGTACGTTCCTCTAAAAAATAGGTCTTCTCAGATGTTAGTTGGGAGGACGGTATGGTAATTTGAAAATGCATAATTATATATATATTTATTATTATTATATATATATATTATATTATATTATATTATATTATATTATATATATATTATATTATATATGCATATTATATAGATATATTATATATATGTATATATGTGTGTATTCGAATTGGAAGAAAAACATGACAACCACGAAGTATGGGGTACTCTATGTTTGGACCAACCCAAATGCCCAAATGGGTGAGGAGGACTGTTTGCAACGGTAGGAAGAAAACATACGGAAGATATCATCAACCTGAAGTTGCGACTGTTGGCACTTGCAATGGTCATTTCGGGATATTACTGGGATTCTTCATGAAAAACTTAAGCCACAGCTACCAGTTTTTTTTTTCCTGAGCGTCCAGTGCCGTGCCGTTTCGTTCAGGATATGCCCCCATTGCAATTCTTACCCATCAAGAACCGCGTGCCAAATGCCTCGGACTACCGCTGCCCCTGCTACAAGGCGGAAGCTTAATAGTTCCCGAAAAGGGGTCCCGCCTTTTTGGGTCAAAGGCTTTTGTTAGCAACAGGGATACCCTCTGGTAATTTAACGTAGCTATTGAAAATGGCCATTTATAGTGGATTTTCCCATGAAAAATGGTGATTTTCCATAGTTATGTTAGTTTATCAGAGGGTATACTGTAGGTTTTTCTGGGATTTTATGGGGATGTAAGTTGGAGATACTTCGGAGATCAACGGATCCGGATGAATTCGAGCATGACGTTATGACCGAACCCCATCGTTTTCCGTTCTTGAAATGATGGTTGGAAAGGGGAATCGTCCCCAAAAGGGCAGCAGTGTTCAGTGATGTTCGGGCATTCAGATCAGATGGTTTGTATCATCATTATAATGCTAGTATAGTAATGTATAGTATGATTATTATCTCCAAGCCTTCAGCTTTTCAACACCTTCTCCTCCGGCCCTGATCTCGAGATCTGGGCCAGGTGGTGTCCCGCAAGGGGACCTTGCTGACCACTGGGCACTCCACGAATTTCGTGCTTTATATCGAAGTTCCTACGGAGCCTTGGATGCCGGCTCCGGGGTCCCAAATGGTCCCAATGCGCAACTCACGACCTTACCAGAAATGGATGGTCAGAAGCCTCCAACTAAAGTGACATCGCTATGGAAAATCCACATTTTCTTTGGAGATTTTCGCTGTTCAAATTGGTGATTTTCCATAGCTGTGTTCGTTTACCCAATGATGAGTATTGGCCAGGATGATGCTTGGAAAGGATATTTGGACATAGCCGCAGATATTGGAATGGATTCAGTTGGCGGATTCACTGTATGGGCCTATCTATTATGTTCACGTGGGCTTGGAATGTGATGGCTGTTGATTCTCAAGCGCAGTCACATGTTTTGTTTCTTCACTAAATTAGTTCAAGTTTACGGGGAGAATTGAAAGAAGAAACCATGTGTTTTGCGAGTTTTGATATTACGCATAGGTTTTTGGTAAATGGGCGTGTGAGTCAGGATTAGGAACACGGTGGGAGTCAAAACCAAGCAGCCCGAAATAGTTGGCATACTGCGGCCCATATGTTGGTTTTCAGAATGTTCACCAGACGGTATCCATTGACCCACCAAGGACAAAGTTGTGGACAAGTGGATCAAAGCAGGTGTTGCAGCTTTCCTGGCACTGAAATATTAGAGACCGTTCGGAATGTAGCAATAGCAGTCGCACTAGGGACGTTGCTGGTAATCCATGACGTCTCGTTTCACACCCGGATGGGGACCACAAGCTGAAGAAAAACACGTGTTGAATGCACACAGTAAGTAGGTATCATTGCTGGGATCAACAGCTGACGTTGGCTGCGGCAAATATTGAGATTAGGTTTGACTGGGGCGTAAATGCTGACCATTTTCTGAAAATATTCCGGAATCTGCAATATGCCATAGGTACCCTCTGGTAATTTAACATAGCTATTGAAAATCACAATTTTTAATGGGAAAATCCACTATTAATGGTCATTTTCAATAAGTGGTCACCACTTCTTTGTGAGGGGCCCAGATTGCAGCATGGAATGGCAAGGCCATGCAAGGCCCTTCATCCCATGGGTGCAGTCAGCGGATCTCAGCAGAATATTACCAATTGGCGATGCCAGAAAGTCCAGGAAAGCATCCATACTTGGGTCAGTTTAAGAGAAGATGATGGAAAAACATGGAAAACCACAACTTATCATACTTATCTTGCCAGAGAAAATGTCGGAGTTGTCCGAAAATCGGTGATCCTTTGCTCTACATCAACTTCATGTATTTACTGGTTGGTGGTTTCAAACATCGTTTATTTTCCACAATACATGGGATGTTGTCCTTCATTTTTCAAGATGGTTATTGCACCACCAACCAGGTGATTACTAGATAGGAAAAAACACATGTTACAAACCATCAACTCCATGAATCCGGTAAAGAATTCCAACCAGTTAAAACCACCAACTAGTTTATATAGTAATGATCAGGAAATAACTGGCCTTGGGAGCCAGAGCGGGAATCCAACATGGCAATGGGATGTCTACCACGTGTAAGGCCCTTGGTATACGGCCTATGCCCTATGCATTGTAACGGGCTATGCCCCGCACAATCCGCACATATGGCCTTTCTTGGCACTGTACCATACTGTACCTTTGTTTTAGCTACCGAAGTGGACCATTCAAGAATTCCCGCATTTCCCGCATGTCCATTGGTAGATCAGCTAATTATGATGGCGGCTTCCCAGCGCCAAGCAATGCTAGCTGCACTTGGCTTCCAACCTCCATCTGGGAACATCTCACCCAGGCCCATGTCTAGTTTGGGCCACTTTTCGAGAGCCGATGGATTCAGTGCTTTTATGTATTGAATAGCCTGGAAAGGATTTACAAAGTTTTGGTGTATTCAATGGCTCCAACATGGCTCGATCAACTGTTACCCTCTGGTGAACTAACATAGCAATTGAAAATGGCCATAGAAATAGTGGATTTTCCCATAACAAATTGTGATTTTCCATTGCTATGTTAGTTCACCAGAGGGTACTAAATGATTCCAATGTACATCTACGACGTGTTACGAAGTTGGTCGGCTCGAATTCGCGTGAGGGTTTCAGGGATGCCAGTCCCTGCACTCGCGCTTGCGATTTGTCGTTGAAAAATGGGGACCGAGAATTGCACATTGAGTTGAATGATGTTTAATGAATAACCACCAGAAAACCCCAGACTCAGGAACTAGGGGTTTATTGACCTGCTATCATTAGGCAGTCATTAGGTGGGTCGCGTTTAGGGAGGTTGGTGGACCCCCAAGGATTCAATCCATGTAGGGAGTCTGCAGGCTGAAAAAGGCACTTCCAACGTATGCGGAGTTTTCATTTTTGACAAAATTTTCCCGTCGAGTTCAATAGCTTCTGATGCTTCTGAATCGACTCTGCAAGCTTCTCACAGCTATTGATGTTGTTCTCATCTCTAGTGCTTCACTGTTTCTTGTGACGAAGAAATGCCAGCTTCAGTTTAGATAGGTCATGATAGGGGAAACAGGTCCTACAGGTCCATGGGGTCAAACCAAGCAGCTGCGGAGCTGACGTGTTGAACTTCCGCCGCCGTTGTGGGTCCACCTGCCCCCAATGGGAGCATTCGCAACCGGAAAGGAGAAGAACATCAAACATACATAGCTAGTCACTAACAAACCCAAGAACACCCAAGAAAACCCAATAACTACCCAATAACTATCCAATGAAACCCAATAAATCCCAATAAAAGCGTCAATATAAACTTCCATAAACAATAAATGAATGACTCTCCGACTCCACCGGCAAGACATCACCGCCCAGGCCCTAGACCCAGTGACCATGTTGGAGGGCAAGTTAAACCCCCAAAAAAACCGTTCACTATAATATGATAGTTATATAGTTATTGTTTGAAAAACATGCCTTAAACCTTGTTTTCTGGAAAAACTTTGTGTTGCTTAAAACATGTACAAATCCGTTTTTGCGGCCAGAATTTGGCTTGCTGTTTGCCACATTGTGCCACCAAAAAATCTTGTGTTTGTCAGTGTTTGTTGTGTCATCATCCGGATGGCAGAGGCTGGGACTGGGACTGGTTTTTAATCTTTGGATAACATGCCATCTTTGGCTCGAAATTGAATGAAATAGAATGAAACGAATATGGATGGATAGATCATCAGATGGACAGCTAGATAGAAATCTCGATAGACGGACAGACAAATAGATGGATAGATAAGGCTGCCACCATGTGGCACCACTTTTCTTGGATTGTCTACCATGAATATGCAAATCCTCATTTTTCAGTTACAGGAGTATAAACTTATATAAATTTCCATGTTACAGATTATAGATGATTATAGATTATACCATCTGGTTATTTCTCATAGCTATGGAAAACGGCCCATAGAAATAGATGATAAACATGATGATTTACCCTTCTTAAAAATTGTGATTTCCATTGATTTCCCCATATTCTAGATGATTATAGATTATATATTGCCGGTATTATAGATGATTATAGATAGTATTAATAGTATTTTACATATTGCCGGTCGCATCTCCCAGGTTGATCTCTGTGTTGCGAGGTGGAGCGATGATGATGGGAATGGGAGCGATGGGATAGTCTGACGCCTTGGTGAAAAACCCTGGGTTCTTGGTGAATTTCGGATATCTTTGGATTAATTTAGGTCAATTGCCCTCTGGTTATTTAACGTAGCCATGGAAAATGGCCAATTTGTAGATGGTTTACCTATTAAAAATGGTGATTTTCCATGGCTATGTTAAATAACCAGATGGCATATGTTTTAAACATTCCGCAGACTTGGATCTTGTCACTTGAAGGTCCCTTTCTGAGGTCGTTTGTCGAGGCCAAAACCTGTGTAGCGCCGGGAGTTGATGTGGTATGGATAAGTCTTACTGTGCATGTGGATACACACCACTTCGACCTGTGGGGTTGACGGAAAGCGCAGGAACAGCACAGGGAATTGATGAAGCTTTAACCCAGCAAGAGCCTGGCGTGTGTCTTCGACGTATTTTGAGGGTGTTGTAGTGGTGTATGGGTGGTGTCTTGCATGGTGTTTTGGCTTGTGTCGGTGACATCTATATTTCAATGGCTGTTGCTGATGGTGCATGTCTTGGCAGCGGCACGTGACCCTGGTGTTTGCGTGCTAGCGTTTGCGTGCAAGCGGGGCCTAAAGAAAAAGCATCTTCGACCCCCTGAGGTTGTCACGTATGAGCCAGAAAAGCATCCAAATCATGTAAAGCATGACGCAAAGTAAAACGGCTAACAAATCTTGGAGGAAAGCTGCAAAAACAAAGGTCAAAAGAGATCAAACAATTTATTCCCCACCTGCCAGGTGAGGGTTGTTAGATTTTATCACAGTTGTTCGCCTCCTCCTCCACCTCCTTCTCCTTCTCCTCCTTCTCCTTCTTCTCCTCATCCTCCTCCTCGTCCTCCTCCTTCTCCTCCACCACCTTTGCCTCCACTTCCATGTCCACTTGCCAACTCTTCGCCAATCTCTTCGCCAACTTCTGCGCGCAGTGGGCACTGCTGGACCTCAACTGCCGGCTTCCGATCTGAGTGGGCACGGCTGGACCTCAGCGGCCAGGTTCTGAGCGCAGTGGGCACCGCTGGACCTCAGCCAGGGACCTTCCGAGCCCAGTGGGCACCGCTGGACCTCAACCTGGGACCTTCCGAGCTCAGTGGGCACCGCTGGACCTCAACGGCCAGATAGTATGCCA
>Ga0126342_10005509_pt1 | contig 22125 bp, 16 predicted proteins | sample Cyp1metagenome_FD_92528 | JGI IMG/M metagenome (GOLD analysis project Ga0126342, IMG submission 92528) | Coral microbial communities from Lord Howe Island, Old Settlement Bay, Australia - Cyphastrea 1 metagenome | ecosystem: Host-associated > Invertebrates > Cnidaria > Coral ...
CGCTTTGCTTCGCTTTGCTTTGCTTCGCTTTGCTTCGCTTTGCTTTGCTTAGGTGCTTTATGGATCCGAGCGCATATCCATCCACCCGGAGACTTTCTCTGTCAGAAGCCTTGGCATCAAGTGACATAGCGCCCATAGCGCCCATAGCGCCCATAGCGCCCATAGCGCCCATAGCGCCCGTAGCGCCCGTAGCGCCCATAGCGCCATAGCGCCATATGTATCCATATGTTCCATTTTGTCAAAGCTTGGGCCAATTGCCTCTGTTGGGGATGGTCATCGATCCATCAGGAATTTGTGTACCCATAGTATCCCTACTTAGTATATAAGTTAGTAAGGAATCCCTGATGATGGTGGGATGACCAAAACACAATAAAACACATACGCCATCATATACCATGCTGCGACCATAGCGCACATACGCCATCATATACCATGCTGCGACCATAGCGCATATCTCCATGGAGTACTGCCTCTGATCGCCTGTTGCACGCTTCAAGGTGGGAATGTTCAGCTGGTTTCCAATGTTCTTCCCATTGCGCCATCCACAGTACCTTCGCAAAGGCAGCATCATCAGGAGCCCTTTTGCACCAAACTCTCAGATTTACCATGATTTACCTATTTCCATCATTTTCCACCCTCTTTCCGATTCCCTTGAGCATCTAGATTGATCTTCGCTGCGCGTCACTTGGGTTCGGATCTCCTTGCCCTGGGCTCCTTTATATTGACAAGTGAATTGTATGATTGAAGTGGCAGGAGCCACTGGTGGCGCCGGCATGATGCTCACAAGGCACAAGCACATCGAACTTAAACAAATACGAGCGTTACGAGCAGTATACTTCGGTAGATTGATAGTGAGTCGAGCCTGCCTTCCGTGCTCGAAGGTTTGGTACGAGTGGGCATTGTCAGAGCCTGCTCCAACGGAAGTGCAGTGTTGCTCCCAGCATCCATTCCCGCAATATCACACAGACCACTCATAAAGGGTTTATTTGGTCTGAAATTTCTGACCAATTGCAGTGCAGGGAACTATTCATGCGTGCTTCCAAGCAGTTGACATTGGAACCTGAGCATGTTGTGACAGTTGCGTCGGCAGCTTGTGTGCCATGTTGTACCACCTCGTGTGCCGAACGACTCCTGTGCTATTTTTCAGGAATCCTGGTGGGAGATCTTGGCCCATTGGCCTCCTCTGAGGCACCGCCCCTCATGACATGTTGCATTTTGCCTGTGACCGCCTGTGACCTATAGCTCTTCCAAAGAGAGGCAAGCAGGCAGGATCAGGCAGGCATCTGGAATGAGGTAGCACCCGAAGTGTTTGGGCCGAACCAAAAAGCCAAGGATTCACAACAAAATAAAACAAAATCATAATATAACAAAATCTCATTTCCCAACTGTTTTTTCCAGGCGGCAGACTTTCGCCCTTGTGGACATTGGGAGTGCCAGGGTGCTGAGGTACTGACGTAGGACCTTCAGCGACATAGTGGCACAGATACAACCGATCTAGTCCCAAGGGCAAGAGCAAAAAAAATTGAAGAGATTTGCGATGCAGAGTCAGGATGAATCAGAATGAATCCGGGACAGCAGTCGGAATGTTCCCGGATGAACTGAATGCCATGGATCAAAATGACTTTCGAGAAATGACATGAAACGACCTGAAGTCCCAATGACGCTATTGTGATTGCAAAATATTGCAAATGCATCAGACTTGGCGGTGCTTGTACACTTCTCTTCTTGTATCAGAAAAGGTAAAAGACAGTGGGGGTTTAGTTATGTCCCCGTTGAGTTCCCTATTGAATCTATTGCTTTGCGAATTGCACCATGATCATCACGGATGTCATGCTTGAATTTTGTAAAGGTCTGTTTCCATCCTAGCAGAATCATGATCCTACCTGGTAAGACACAAATAAAAATCACTGCGAAGCCAGTACAAACTGTGCTTCCCTTGGAGATGTTTTGCCAAAATATCTTCACACTTTGCAGCCTTTGCAGCAATTGCATTTGACAGAAACTTGGTATGGATGGCAGATATGCCAGATATGGCAGATGATGGCAGATGATGGCAGGGACATGGCAGGGACATGGCAGGGACAAAGCTCGACAGCTCGGCATTTGGCTCAAACATTGGGGGCCAGAGCTGATGGAGCTGGATTGGTTGCAGAAGCCTTAGATTCCGCAGGTTTCCGCAGGTCAGGACATGCAAAAACACCATAAAAACACCATGTTGTGACCATCGACTGACCACAGACTGAACACGGACATACGTTGATATACAGTGGATACATTTGGAACGATCTGTGGGACAATCTAGGACACGGGTCTTGGAGGACTTTGACGCAGTTGGTCAAAACCGTTCAGACTATATCAAGTCCTGGGGGTACAGGTTGTAGTTTTTGGGTGGCTTGCTTGTCAGGTAATGAAGCCCAACGTAGTCTTCCTGCTGCTGAGCGTCATTGTACAATCCTTACAGTCTGAAAGCCTCGAATCATTTTGAAGCCGGGCCAAGTTGGATGGCAGTCTTGTGTGAGCTATCGATAAACCTTAGTGCACTCAAAAGTTGAGTTTGCATTGCAAACTCTACGACCTACGATTAAGAATTTTGGACGCGGCAACAAGCCCTGAGTCCATTCCACCAGGTTTTCCACTCAAATTCAACATTATTGCGGCAGCCAAAGGCCTGGTTCAAACTCTTCTGCAATGCTGTTTTGCTCTTAAGGCATACATGGTTTATGTCAAATATAACATAGGACGATCCTCTGCATACAACTTCATATAACTCCTATCTATGCCATTATAATGTATTTATATGTATTTATATATATATATACATAATTACATGTATATGTATATGTATATGTGTATGTATCTGTGTATGTGTATGTGTATGTATATGATTCTATGATATACATGTGAATGTGTACAAAGTTATATGTGTACATGGGTACATTTGGAGGTATTGGGTGGGGGATAGCACACTAGATGATGCACCAAAGCATGTGCGCACTGTCACACAAGGAACTTTAGCAATTCAAAGTACCATGATGACATGATGTGCACACTACTCCAGCTTCTGCAGATGACACTGTGTTTTTAAGAACAACACATATCATGGATGCTTGTGGATGTATGCAATAGTGGCGAAGACTCTCATATAAGCCCTTGACGCGTAGAGTAAACGCACTGCTCTGGACATCATGCTGTGACAAAACAGATTGACAGTGCTTAAGTGCACTTTTTCCTTGCTGGGTAAATTCTCATTCTGCTGAAAGTTTCTAGGAATTTTTAGGATCTTCCAGCTGCGAAATAAACATCCCATGTTGGCTCAATCGTTGGGCCTTTGTGGATGCAGGGACGCAACTCCTCGGCCCATGCACAAGTTGCGCTCCAGGCTGGTCGCGAATTGTAATGTGCAGCTTGATATTTGGCATATTTTGGCATCTCGAGTCAGTTCAGGGACTTGACGCTGCTAAGGGCAACGAATTCTAGCAGTCTCATGCATGACTTTTGGAGCATTGTAGTCCAGACGTCCAGACTGCGGTTTACATTGATTGCACTGTGCGCATCCCCCAGACACTGAGCAGCAATGTCCATTTATGCCTTGATTGCGCACAGGGCAGGTACAATAGTACTTTGTCCGATGATGTCCCGGAGGCAGGAAGAGCAGGTTGAAAGACTCGTGTTTTGAATTTCAAAACGAGTCTGTCCATGCTGCCATGGGATGCTTGATACAGTGTGATGCTAGCAGGCGCGTACAACATCGCCGCTGAATTTGGCAGAGTCATCAGCGCCAACCATCACGTTTCTATTCATGGCTTACGATGCTTGGCAAATTTGATTCTGCTGTCTTTATTGTACCAGCTAAGAAAAGTAGTGAATTATATGAATGTCATGAAATGTGTAGATAATACTATGACATATGCTGCAGCTTCAGGATGGGCTTCCCCACATGGAAATTTGGGAGAAGTTCTTCAGAGGTGGCAAACCAGGCTTCAGCTGTTGATAGGGATTGAATGTATCTTTTAGTTCTGCTGCCGTTCACTCTATCAACAGTTCAGTTGCCTACCTTTGTCACTGCGCAAGGCAAAGATTTTCGAGTTCTAATCCACTGCAAGTCTGCCTCGAAATGCAGACATGACTTGAGGTGTGAGCCTTACGTATGTTTAACATATTTTAACATCATGTTTAGATTCGAGATATAGGGTGAACAACAATATCGATGGCTAATTGCCTCTGGAGGATGTCACTCCGAGCAAGGAAACAAATGTAAAGAATTAAAGGCTACTTGCCAAAATGGCTCCAAAATGGCCGAATTTCCGAAGTCATGTTTCAAACATTCAAAAAACGTCACCTTTGAGTCTGGAGGGTTGTAGGAAATCGGCAGGGCTGTACCAGTGACTCCATTCCTATTCATTCCTAGTACTTCGCAAGAGAGGATAGTGAGAGTTTAGCTTTCATCAGTTTGGCCAGCCATAGTTCTAATGATTTCAGGCACTCGACATGGCTCAAATCGAACAGACAATTTCTGCTTGCTTCCCCAATACCACGGCAGCCCTCAGGAATCATCCAATTTTCAACTTGATTGAGACTGTAGAGACAGAGTACTGCTTTGGCCGAGCACTGAGTCGAGTCGTCCAAGACTTTTGTGGGCAAGTTTTGCCACTGCAATCCGCTTCTGCGGCCCCCAACATGCTAGGATGCATAATTGAGCGGCACAGGCCAGCATGAACAGATTTGCCCTGGGGATCGAACTAAATTGTGACCACTGCAGAAAAAACATAGAAAAACACATTTAACTTGGAAAAGATTGACCATATGAGGTGGACGCTCCAGATTCAGAAAGAGCAGTTTCAAACGATGTCAAACATAGTCGAGCACCGCTCTGTTGTAGCCACTATTTTTCACTCTGATTGCAAGACATTGTTAAGGGTTATATAAAAGCTAGGCTATACAATGTAATTATATGATATTATATGTAATTATATATCTTCTTTGGATATCGATGATATCGTATCCATAGCCAATCTGTTGTTTCGAGAATGGACATTCGACCTTCTCCTGCCTGGCTGCGGCTAGGCGCGCTGATCAGTGCAATAGAAGCCACACGTCAAAGATCGTCAAAGAGTAGTTCTTTTATGCTGGTTCATTGTTGGAATTTGACTGGTACATTAGGACATTTGACAAAGGTCTCAAAATTCTGTGTGAGTAGGATTCCAACAGTCAAGTATGTACATACTGGCATCAGTGGAATCTCGTTCAATTAAGACTTCTGTGTAGTACATATTTACTTCATTAAACTTATTCAGCTTGCATCCCATTCATGCCTTGTGACAATCAGTAGCTTGGCATGAATTCATTTGCATCCCAGATGAGGGGCGCTCCTTCGACCAACACACGCGCACAAACACACACACAGATCTCGAAGGTTGAGTCCATTGCTTATTGTTTGTGCAGCATGGACAGCATGGACAGCATGGACAGCATGGACAGCTGAGGCCTGGTTTCAGCCATGAATCGTCTACTTGGGGAAGCTCTTGCCAGTGGACCTGGGCATCGCAGGGGCTCCAAAGGGCTGTCAACCTGAGCGCAGCATTGGCAACACATGGCAACACCATCACCATGCAGAGTTGCCAATGCTCACAGGTAATGACAAGTTCGTGTTTGTGTCGGACACGACTCTTCCCGTTGGAGCCCACAGCAAGACAAGATGTCCTGCTAACTTCCAGAAGAAACAGAGCAGTTGGAGGCTTTGGGATTTCTCGAATTTTGTTGACTTCGTTTATCTTTGTTTCTTCTTTCCACTCGGCTTTCCGAGGTCAAACCATTCAAAACCATACAGCGCCAGTTGACATCAGATGACGCTTGCTTAGCAGATCTTAGCAGCAGAGCAACGGCTTTATGATTACATTTGTAACCCAAGTCTTCCAAGGAGCTGTACAGCACTGTAAGTTGTCAAGTGATAGCCACGAGATTTGCACTCGATTTCCTTTTGCTGTAGTTGTACTCATGCCAGTTCGCAAGGGTGGATGCAGAGACGATTCTTTGATGTTCTTTAATTACTTTGATATTCTTTGTATTCATATAGTTTCCATTGCATTTGAGTTCTTTATACCGAGGACACATCTCACTTCTGCTTCTTTCCTGTGCCGTTACCTAAGCCGCATTGATCCGGGGCGTCCTTTGTCCAGTCCCGTATGTTTTGACTTCTTTCATTTCTGTCACGTATCCGAGGCACTGGTTAGAATGGTCAAACACGTCCGGGCTCTTTGGCTTTCTGAAGGACTTCAATCCATGGTCCCTTGGACGCGCTTGGCATCCTCTGCGTAAAAGTCTTCAGAACCGGATATCCGGATATCATTCAAGGCTCTCCAACCTCCTTTGAGCGAATGTGATTCAATGACATTCAACTGGAAGTGTGCCCACCAGGCATGATGCGAGCCGAGAAACAGAAAGGATGGCACTCAAGCATCATCAGCATCTTGGCAGCATTGGATGAACTTTGGTTGGTACCACAATGGCATTTTGAGCTTGTGGTGATGTGATGTTTGTTGACAGTTGGCTTCAGGTGCCAATGCACTCTGATTGTTTTGCTGTTGCCTTTGCAGCTTTCGGGAATGAGGTGGATGGTGTTAAGTCGCCGACATGCTGTGACCTCATTGTCCAGATGGGGGCACCGTGTTGTTTTGAAGGGGAAAGCTAAAAGGCCAAGTGAAACCTGCCAATTTGACATCATTGACACATGTGACTGCCTTTGCCACAAATCTCCGCTTGGGATGTTACGGATGTGAGGCTGAGAAGGCTGTTAAAGCGGTAGAGAGCTGAGTTGGCAATCTAAGCACTTGGCTGAAGGAATGTTCCCCCTGCCCAAAGCTGATCAGGACGGAATGTTTCCTTCGCTTCTCAAGGAGCTGAAGGTGAACTCGGGCCTGCCAGGCAGCGTTCAGCGGGCTGAAAGATGTTGAACGATCTTCAAAGTGGGTACAGCATGGTAAAGCACATCGGCTTTTCACTTGCTGGTGTTCTCTGTGCACTTGCTGGTGTTCTCTGTGCACTTGCTAGGCACAGTCTCTGGATGTGACGACGAATTCTGGCACTTCAACGCTTTGTACTCTGGTGTCAACGTCTGCGGCTTGCAACCTCTTGGCAAGTCTTCAAACAGGACTCAAAGGGATCATCGGATCATCAAACGGTAATCAAACGGATCCATTTTGCAGCAAGGTCACTGGATCTCTGGAGACTGCTTCTGTGCATTTCAATGGCCTGGATCTTAGAATGTGACAGCTATGCAAAACTCAAAATGCCAGTTGGTGTTAGCCCGATGTTGAACCTTAATGAACCTTAGCATGTTTTGAGTGGATGAGGCTCTTGCGATTAATTGAAAGACACTGTAGGATTTGAAACGAAGATGAATCCAGATCAACTCGGACGAATGAAGTTTCTCTGATGATGTCAGGCATTGCTGGAGAAGACATCAAGTATGATTCTCACCGGCTGCAGGGTCAATGCGAGACTTGGATGGAATATAACGATATATAACGAACAGTGACAGAGGTGCTAAAGTCTGGTAATGTTTGCTTGTATGGCATCATACGATATGCAGCGCAGTGCCGAGAGGGTTCATTTGTATCAGGACACTTTCGTGTACTGGCAATCTGAGCCTCGTCTTTGATCTTCATTTCAGTGGTCTTTGAGTTGCGTGCCAGCACAGTGAAGGGAGTCCAAATTTGTTCGTTGGCAGTGAATGTGTTTCGGGTGGTTGTATGTATTCCACGACGCCGTCAGACCAACGATGGAACTGGGGGACCTGCCTTGAAACTGGGCGAGCTTCTCGAGGCCCAAGATTGTCACTTCTGACAGAATTGGAAGTTGCGAGTTGCGGCGCCATTGCCCAGGCTGATGCTTTCACTCATCTTTCGCACAAGGTTGGGGGATGGGTCCTGATGAGCCAAATCGTGAGTCAAACTTGTCTAACGCCGTTGCATTTGCCTCGCCTATTTTTGGTGTTGTTGGATTTTTTTTGAGGTTGGACACCCCTGTGAAATTACAAGCTTGGGAAGCCGAAGTCTTCGTTCAGCTCTCGGCTGTTTCAAGTCGTTTGACAGAACAGTGGTGTCGTCAATGAATGGAAGAGCATGGAAGAGCTATTGGCGGAGCCAGAGAAGTTTCAATTCCTCATGCTGAATGAAGCTGCAGTCGAGCTCTGCTGTGGTTGAGGTGCCCTGCGAGAATCCCCTTTCCTCTTTGCCCGCAAGGTCTGGGAAAAGGAGATGTTTTGCATTGTTTTGCAAGGTTTTGCATCCGTTTAACACATGCTTTAACCATTCAAACGCATTTTCAGAGTAGCACAAAGGAGTCCAATGAGGTGTGGAGGTTGACCCTCATCCCGACTCATCCCCCTTGAACATCATTGAACCATTTTGCTTCTCGTCGCACCACATCGAGGTGATGAAGGGTTGTGCTGTACACAGCAGGCTTTGGATGCTGTGACTTTCAACATCTTTCAACATCTTTCATCCATTTAATACATCTCAACATATCCTGGCTAACTCAATTTGGTGCCACAAGGAGGTTTCGGGATCTTGCAGACGCCTTTGATGTTTTGGTCTTTCCGGAAGTGATTCCACCAGAGGCTCCGCTTGCCAGTATTTTCTGAAGTACTTTGATGTGGTTTGAGAACACCTTGTAGGGCCAACCGTCACGTTGGGTGTGCATTGATTCCCAGCTGTCTCACAGGATGACGAAGATCCGCCTATCAATGTTTGGGCCTCAAGGCTTGGCGATGCTTGGCGATGCTTGGCGGCTTCCCAGCTTTCTGATTCGGATCTTGCGAACCCAGACTGCGCGTGACAGAAGGATCAGAAGGGGTGTTTTTGGATGTTTTTGACCGCCAAAAGGATCTATCTACCGGGAATAGATGTCATGCTTGAGTCTTGAGTAGCTTTGAGCCCACCAGCTTAATGTTCGTATTCATAGCCGATTCATATTATAACCAAGAGGCCATGTGTGGTTAGTTTATTATAGTTTATTCGCTTGGCCCATCCTTTCACAGGCAAGATGTGAAGACTATACATATCTACCCAACAAGATTTGATATTGTTTTCTGATGTTTATTCTTGTTCGTTTGCTGAGGTCACCAGTGATAAATGGCTATCCTTTTTGCGATGATTCATTTGGTAGCAGCGATGCTATTTTTTGCACGGCTTGGACATTTCCAAGCTGGGTCTACAAATCACATGCAGCAGTAGATTCGTTTTTCCAGTCAGTCTGGAAGAGATAGAGCCTGAGATTCAGTGAGTCTCTGAAGGAGACATTCTTTGACACGTGGCAAGTTCAGGCGTACAAAAAACATGTCGCGCATTTTACTCAGCACATCAGTCACATCAACATCTATGACCAGCTTGAAAGTCTCCTCAGAAAGGGAAGTGCGCTAGCGAATCAAAACTTCATTTTTTGAAAGGGCTCAAGACTCAAGTTGCTGAGCCAGGCATGAAAGTTCCAAGAGGAAGGGGACGGACCAACCATTTCTATCACAAAGGTCTTCAGAATTGCTCACAGTAAAGCTGTTGGTTGCAAGTTCGTTTGTGAGCTACCTTTCTTTTTGATTCTTTGTGGCCTAATTACAAATTCATGTCCATTTATTCTATTTACTTGTTCTAACAATTTGGCCCCTTTAAAGTGACACATTTACCAAAAGTATTGGCCAAGGAATTTCACAATTGAATCTCGAACATGGAAGTAGAGTTTTTTGACGTTTTTTGGAACACTTTGCATGTCAAATTTCCTACAGACTGCTACCTCAGAGCCTTAACGGCACATGGGGTAATCCAGCCAAAAGCATCAGCACCACGCTTGACTGTACTGTTCTTTAAATGCAATCTGATGTAAGAGAAGACGCTTTTTCGCAACTCAACCACACCACCGTTGAAATTTTGCAAACACCAAGCGCCAGCATGGCTTCCAATGGTGAGAGCGCGTTGCCCAGGAATGCGCATGTTTCATGCGGACTTTGATATAATTTTTGGCATTGCAATGAGGCGATTCGTCCACCGAGGCCAGCTCATTCTGGTTTTTCGACCATGCGATGCCCACAATTGTTTCACAATTTGAGTTTCTTGTCCTGAAGGTGATAACAGCACTCACCAAACAACTAGGCCGGATTCGTTTCCAAGATGAGAATGGAACAAAATGGAACAAACCTTGGTGAGAGGCACACGGTGCACACGGCATTTTGGTTGTTCACTACTGGCAATGGGTTTGGACCCAGAGTCACTTGCAGTCAACTCTTTTTTTATCACAGAGGACTGGCACGAAGCCCACGGGTTGGAACCTGGGGCTGGCAGGGGTTGATGCCGCTGTTGTTGAGCGGATTTTTCGTGCAGGTGCTGCTTGAAGGATCTCACATTGTGTGCATGTGGAAGCTGACTCTTGCTGACTCATCTGCACTCTCGATTAGTTGCAGTACTGACACATCCAACTTGACCTGAAACAACATCTTCAACGTTACAAATATATATATATATTGAGAAAACACATTGATGTGGATTGAAATCCTCCAGAGTTTGTAAACATTCCAAGGAACAACGACATATTTTTTCCTGTGGGATTGTCACTTTTTCATTTGTTTATTTAAAGGCTTACGCCTGACAGCCGGGCGCCGGCCAAGCAATCTTGGCACCATGTTGGCCCTATGTTGGGCATATGTTGGGCCTATGTTGGCCTATGTTAGCCCCATGTTGCCCCATGGAGGTGTAGTAGGAGGTGTAGTAGGAGGTGTGGTAGGAGCTGTAGTAGGAGCTGTAGTAGGAGGTGTAGGAGGAGTAGTGAGTAGGAGGTGTAGTAGGAGGTGTAGGAGGAGTAGTGAGTAGGAGTAGGAGTAGGAGTAGGAGTAGGAGCAGGTAGGAGTAGGAGTAGGAGCAGGAGCAGGAGCAGGAGCAGGAGGAGTAGGAGTAGGAGTAGGAGTAGGAGTAGGAGTAGGAGTAGGAGGAGGAGTAGTAGTAGCAGTAGTAGTAGTAGCAGTAGTAGCAGTAGTAGTAGTAGTAGTAGCAGGAGTAGTAGTAGTAGTAGTAGTAGTAGTAGTAAAAATAAAAGTAAAAGTAAAAATAAAAGTAAAAGTAAAAATAAAAGTAAAAGTAAAAGTAGGCGTTGCTTGCTGCTCCTGTTCCTGGTCTTGCTTGTTGGTGTTGTTGCTGCTGCTGCGGCTGCTGCTCCTGCTTGGTGAAGTTGGAAACAAAAAACTCTTTTTCTTTGGCGCGCTCCCCTTGCTGTCGGCCGGGGTCGGCGGATTTGTATTTCTTTGTTCCTTTTCTACCGGGGATATCGGCTTGCTACTCACACCTGCCTAGTTTTCCCTCGTAATTCATAGTCATGGGGGGGGATCATGATTATGCGAATGGTTGCATCTTTTCCAATATAGCATTGGAATGCATTAGCCTTCGTGGGTGTTTGAACTGATATCCTCAAACTTTGAAACTGATGCTTGGCCGAATTCATGGCAGGTGTTTGCCATGCAGAGACAATGTCAAAGCGGCGGCGAGTTGGTCATATCCTCAATCCGCTGTTGATTCTGCAAGCATTTGGAGCGCAGGCCCACCTTTCAAAGGCTGGTTTGAGAGGATATTTTTTTGTTTTTTTGGTGTTGTTTGATGTTGTTTCTCTCCAGCCTGGACTGTCATTGTTTTTCCATCGCTGGAAGCTATCAGGGCTTGCCTTCTGGCAAATCTATCCAGTTTAAAGGATGTGCTCCATGTCCCCAGTGATCTCTGTCTTGGAACTTAGGTGAGCATCCGTCTGACTCGAGGCTTCCAAACTTCGACCGATTTGAGAAGATACAAAGACGACAGCAGTGATGTAGACAGGTTCTGGCATATGTATATATATATATATTATATGTATATGTATATATAGATTTATATATATATATATATATATATGTATATATATATATACATACATATATATATATATATGTATATATATATATACATACATATATATATATATATGTAATATATACTTACACATTATATGAGTATTTATTGTTTGAAGCAAAGTGTAGAGGAGATAACGATAAGGTACCACCGGGTAAGCCAGAGATGGAAATCCGATGCGTGGTACCGTCGTTCTGATAAATCGTGTTGCTTTGTGGTGTGTTGAGTCTGTGCATCCTTCATCAGCCTAAGGCTCTTTTTTGAACATATTTGACATTGTTTCACTGTAAAAATCTAATGTGACCAGGTCATTCAGAGGAGCTTGGGATGAGGTTGATGTGGAACCTTTTTTCTCTTTTCCCCGGAAACTAGACGACGGATGGCCCGAGAGAGTAGAGGAGCAGGGTCTTCTGTTGTTAGTATTGAGACACTATGTTACAAGACAATATATTCAAGATCTATTATAGGCAGACGAGAAGTAGTATCAAGACAATATTTTACAAGTACAAGACAGTAGTTTGCATCGTATCCTTCGTATAGTTTTTCACACACAGAACCTTTTACACACCGACACTTTTACACACAGATGCTTTTACACACAGAAGCTTTTGCGCACAGAAGCTTTTACACACAGACGCGGTGACACACAGATGCTATTACACACAGACCTAAATTCGCAATTTTACATCAGTTTCTGGCGACCAAACCTCATTTCGCGCGAAAGGGTTGTCGCGGACATTTCAAGATCGCAATTTTACCTCAGTTTTTGGCGCTCGAACCTCATTTCGTGCGAAAGAGTTGCCGCTGACATTTCAAAATCGCAATTTTACGTCTGTTTTTGGCGATCGAACCTCATTTCGTGCGAAAGGGTTGCCGCGGAAGTTGTGAAATCGCAATTTTACTTCAGTTTTTGGCGATCGAACCTCATTTCGTGTGAAAGGGTTGCGGCGGAAGTTGTGCAACCGCAATTCTGCTTCAGTTTTTGGCGATCGAACCTCATTTCGTGGCAAAGGGTTGCCGCGGCACACTCAAAATCGCAATTTCACCTCAGTTTTTGGCGATCGAACCTCATTTCGTGCGAAAGGGTTGCCGCCGAGGTTGTAAAATCGCAGCTTTACCACAGTTTTTAGCGATCGAACCTCGTTTCGTGCGAAAGGGTTGCGTTTCGTGCCGTCTCGTTGGCACTGCCCCGCGCCTTCAAGAGAGAAATAGAAAGGAAGGAGAGAGCAAGAGGGCAAGAGGGCAAGAGAGCAAGAGGGCAAGAGAGAATGTGAAGATGTGAAGATGTGAAGACGATGTGAAGATGAGAAGATGTGAAGATGAGGTGTGAAGATGCGATGTGAAGATGTGAGGATGTGATGAAGATGTGAAGATGCGAAGATGAGAAGATGTGAAGGTGTGAAGATGAGAAGATGTGAAGATGTGAGGACGTGAAGATGTGAGGATGTGATGAGGATGTGAAAATGTTTGACAGACCCCCACTATTAGAAGAACCCTTCGCTCAGACGCTCTCGGGAAAAACATGCAAGTCTACCTCCTGGTCCTTGATACCCTTTTGTGTGGTAATCTTGTGGAGTAGCTGCCTGAATTTCTTTTATGCCTTTTCAGGCCCAATGAATCCAAGGAAGAAGGCTCACAGGCGAGGTGGCAAGCTTTGAGGAAGTGGTGTCTGAGTGGCTGAACAGATTGCATTTTTTTACCTGGCAGGCGACACCTGCCATGTTCAGCGAAGGCAGAGGGTAACCACACAACATCAGCGAACCTTGTGCAATAACAGAGAAGGTGCTTATGTTCCATATATGTTGATGTGGAAGATGTCGAGCAACACAGCTTTGCAATACCCTGTGCACAAAATACAAGCCAGGAAGGCACGATATTACAGTTATTACAGTATAATTTCTATATGTATATATAATTATATTATATATATATGTACAATATGGATCCTTGGTGACCGTGGTGCTTCAACTGGTTCTATCGAAAATCATAAAAAATCGTCCATTTTTTTGAAGGAACACATTGACTTTCAGAGCCAAGCGGAGGCATCTCCTTGGAACAGCTTCGGATAGAACTAGCCGAATTTGCCAAAGAACGAGATTGGGACCGAGCTTTATTTGCACAGAGCATCACAGAGCATTCATTGATTCAGCGATTCATTGATTCATTCCCTCTCTCTCTCTCTCTATTTGTCTCCTTGTTGGCCTTTCGACCATTCAGCTGCTTTTGTTGTTGGAGCTTTAGCAGCTATGCCCAGCTCATGTCCTTTCCCAAGTGGATTTTGGTTCAGAGGCACATCATTTTTGATACTTAACATGTGCCTAAATGCGGGTGCGAACTTGGAGAAGCCCTCGGGGCGGTTTGAGATGTGCCCTCGGAACTTGCAGGACCAGTTCCATGCCCCGAGAAACCTCGCCCTTGCATTGGTTGGGGAGGCCTTGTGCAGTGCTCTGATCAGCACATCTAGACTCGGTGAAAGGACTTGCATGGGTAGCTTGATGCTCTAGTGCCTCGTCCTTTCAACACAATCTTTATGCTCGTTTGATCTCGTTTGGCTATCCAGCTAAATTCTGAACTGCGTGGAACTGATTCGATACACGAATCTTTACAATGCACTTGCACTCATTGTGTCAAGGCAATGCACATGGTGTGTTCTCACAGGTGACAGAACATGACAGAACAGTCTGCTACGGTGTGCAAACTTTGCAATGCGAAGGTTGGGGAGTTATGCGAATGCTTCCAATGGAAGGGTGAGGCGAGGCCGTGGGATTGCTAGTGCTGCTAGTGGCTAGTGGATACATTGACATCACAGGTGGTGCCCAGCCATGGCCAAGGACAGATATATCAGATATAGGAGGAAATCAAAAGTATGCGAACGTACCACCTTGTGGGAGACGGCAGTGTTGTGGAAAGCATTGGAAATCAATGAAATGCATGGTTTGTTCTCCTTTTGTTCTCCTTTTGTTCTCCTTTTGTTCTCCTTTTGTTCTCCTTTACAAGGTTGAGGAAGGACTTCCCGGATGGAGCGAGAAGCATCGCACTGCTTTGAAGCAGGCCCTCAGAGTTCGAGTATTTGTAGCCGAAGAGCATACTCAGAAAAAAGATACACTGTTTAGTCACATTGTCATTATTCTTCATTGAGGTTCTTTGGACTCCAGGGATATTGTATTGCAGCTGAAGATCATGCTGTCTTTATAATGGACACGGTCCTCTATGCCATAGACTCACAGAAGAAATAAAACAGGTGAACTTCAAGAGTGCATTGTACTCCTGACAAAATGTAAATGCAGCACTCAGCGTCATGATTCTACAGATGAAGCAGGCATGTTGTATGGACTAGCGACACACATCTATGACATACTATGTTGCATGGTGTAGAGCAAATCACATGGACCAATGGACGCAACATTAGATACCTCGAGAAAGGCTTGGCTTCAGTAGTACGTAGGTGAGAAATGGTGAGAACATGCCCGATGGGTACAACAGGGAAGCTTCGGTTGGGAGTGTCTTCATTTCGTTCGCTGCATCAGGAAGTAGCCGATGTTTTTCTCTATTTGATCCGACTGAGCCACAAGGTGGGCCTTTGACCACTTGCAAAGCATTCCAAATCTGTGAGAGATGTTTTAAACAGTTTATCACATTTTATCAAATGCTCAGATATATGCAGCATAGCGCATCGATCGATTGCCAACCTTCTCAATGTTGCACCGTCGCAGTGCCACATTGACCTGCCCAAAGCTGCATTAGAAAAGCTCGCAGTCAACGTAGCTTGGACGCAGCTGACCTTAAGTTTCGATCATTTTCTCTGGTCAGAAATAATCAGCCTATAGCAGAAACTCTAATGTTCATTACTGCAATGTTCAATGAAAGCTCAAGGTTGCTTTTGTGTCGACGGTTCAGAGTCAGCCATTTGTCGGCTGCCTCGTTCCTCCTGCGATTGCATTGAAGGAGCTCCGGAAGATGCTGACAAAATTTGCCCCCCGGAAGATCCATCAAGACTAATTATACCTATCCGACCCATCCAGGGAAGGGATCCGGATGGATCCGGTGCAGTGATGTCATACTTCTATATACTTCCATAATCTTTCATATACTTTCTTGTTTGCCCACGGACACAGTGTTGGATGTAGACAGATGGAGCTGAGGCTGCAAAATATCCAGCTGGCCTTGTTCGCGGTAGCAGCAGGACAGATGACGGATACACCAACGAGAATTCTTGCAGATAGAGATACCACTTTAGGTATTCCCATGAACTTGAAAGAGACAGAATCCATTTTTGAAGCGGGCCTTGAACAGCAATTCACTGAATATAGGTAATAATTACTTATTCATTTCTCACGCTTCATTGCGGGCAAACAATGCAACTGCTGGTTGTGTTACCCCACCAACCCTTTCCTTGTGTCTTTCAATTCCATTTTGCTATTTTGTGCTACCTACCTATGCTATCCTTCTTGAACTTTCTCATTTGCAGGACTTTCGTTGTAAAGGATGGAATCCATGAATTCACATGCAATTAATCTGCAAGGGACTTCGCCCGAGCTCCTTGGTTACGCAGGAAATACACGGAGTACACAGTGTCAGCAGGTCAGCAGCTTAGCTGATGGGACAGCAGTGCTGGATCGGTGCAACCATCAAGAGCACACTGCTCAAGAGTAGTTTTCGACATATATTAGTTCGAGTCAAGCAGCAGCAATAGTTCCTTTTCAATGCAAAACAATGTTCAAAAACAAGGCTGAAAAGATCGACTCCTTGAATGCACTTTGCAAGCATCAGCACCAGCAAGTTTTTGTGATAGTTTTTGACCGCATGTGGTTCGACTGCTTGCACTGGAATAGATCTTGTAGTGGGGCTTCTTCATGACCAAGATGGATCGTGAAATGATGCCTTCTTGATTCTTCTGATGTGTTATATATATATATATTATAGTCTACAGTCAGCATTTGTTTTTCCATGTTTTTCCCATAAACTCACACGTGTTAAGCCATCCTGGCTGCCCAGTGACTTCTTTTATGTTTGCAGCCAAGGTCAAGAGGGATGAAGAGGTTATGAGTGCTCTAGTGATGTACGTGAGTCGCATGAGCATCCTTTAGCCAGAGCATCTTGCTTTGCTTCCAAAGTTTTGAAGCTGGATGACGTGCAAGAACTCAGGGATTAGACAAAATCCTCCCGGGCCATTCGGATCATACCACTTGTACCGTTTGTTCTGAGATCCGTGAGTATCTATACACTCAGGGAGCCATGATGAACCTACAGAACAGTCGTAACGTATTCACTTACAAGTTGCAACAGAAAGTATTTCTACTCTCCGTGCCCTCTTTGCCATTTGGACATTTTGGCCTTGTACGGTGATGTGATCAGATTTGGATTTGGTTGAAAAGGCCAGGCTTCCAAGCCTTTCTGCTTTATAGGTTTGATGGGTGTTTTTCAGGATTTGAAGCGTTGGGATTTGTTGCCAGGGGGGGATAAAGGCACTTTGCGCTCAAGCATAGCCAGGACCAACACTGCCGTGCAAGCTTAATCATGCGCTAGCCCCTGCTCTGCCGAATTTTCGTGGACTTATAGTCCATGGTACAAGGAGAAAGTCAACCACAGAGTTTTTGAAAAATCCACCACTAGTTGAAGCTTCGAGTGCAAAGCTGATCTACAGCAGTTGGATGATTGGAGGTCACAACTCTGAGGCGGCAACGAGTCCGTGATGGATACTGAAAAAGAACCTGGTTCGGATTCATCCAGTGTCTTGAGCTTGGTTCAGCAAAGACCCAGGACCAAAGATGGACACTGGAGAATGAATAGAATGAGAAAGCTGAGACATTCGTCAACCGAATCACGGTCTCCATCGTCCGCGACCATAGATACCTGGAGGACTATGACATCATCCCTCCAGCCAGAGCCTTCCAAGCTTCGATGTCTTCAATGGAGCCGCATCATTCGGAAATCCCAATGGAATGTCGCGTTCAAATTGGTACAGAAGCTTCCAACCCTCAGAGTGAAGCAGAGCGTTTCCCATTACAACTCACTGATTTCATCCTCACGTCTGTGGCTTGAGGCTTTGAGCCACTTTCAGAGCCTTTTGCTCGTAGGCCCGCCAGATGTCATTTCGTTCAACGCTCTTGGGGGATGCTCAGGAACGCGGTGGGATTTGGCACTAAGCCTCATCAGGGAGGCACACAGAAGCTTACAGCAGATTGACAGAATTACCTTTAATGCACTTCTCAAATCACTGAATGAGATTGACAAGAACCAGAGTCTGCCGAATGTCATGAACTCAAGATGGATATTAGGATTGCAAAATATGGAGATAATGAACAGCATGGGTATACCTCTGCATAGAAGCACCTCTACACACATCCTTCAAGCTATGAGTATCTCTGCACAATGGTGCCAAGTGATTCAATGTTTGTCCCTTCCCAGAAGATTTGATTATGACCTTGTTTGCTGCAATGTTGAACTACATGCCTGCAGCAAAGCTTTTCAATGGAGAGCTGCATTGAAATTGCTGCGCACTTTTCCCCAACTCTTTGTTCGCCCAGATGCAGTTTCCTACAACATGCTCACAGGTGACCGGTGGCGACATGCTTCAGTCTTTTTGCAAGAAATGATAGCTGGGAGCATCCGTGCCACGATGAAATGGTACAATCGTGCTGGTCACGTTGCTTCTTCAGATGGAAAGTGGTCAAGAACAGTTTCATTTTTTCAGTCTGCCAATGAAGCTCAGATTCATCCTGATGCTGTGACGGTCAACACTTGTCTGCTGCATTTGTCGGCTAGGTGGGACCAGGCCTTGGCGTGGTGGAAACAGATAGCAAGGAAGGTAAAAGGTGATCAAGTCACCCATGCTATTCTCATGTCGATCAAGACCTGGATGGAGAGTTTGGCTTTCCTGCAGGACTTACGTTGGAATCGGCACGAACTATCATGCATGATCTGCAGCGCAACAATCAAGACAATTGAGAGAAGCAATTGTTGGACTGCAGCTTTTGACCTTTTGCAACATTCGAATGCCGATGTGACCAGCTACAGTGCAACAGCAGCATGCCTTCAAGAGGAGATTTGGCCACAGGCTCTTTGTTTGATGAAGACTATTAGCCAAGAAGGGCTGCAGAATGATGTAATTTCTTTGAATTCTGTTTTGAGCGTTCTTGGACGGCGATGGAACTTGGCTGCGCAAGTCTTCGAAAGGATTTTGTCAGCTCAACTTGAAGCAAGTCAGACAAGTCATTGCTCCGTATTGCACCTTTTGGACCAGTCATTGGCAGACTCCATCGCAGTTCAAACTAGTGCATCTACATGGCAGATTGCCTTGAAGTCCTTGCTGTCATTTCATAGTACAGCAGTTGAGCTCGACACTGCAAGCTACAATGCAGTTCTTGCTTCATGTGAGAAGTGCAGTCGGTGGCGTGAATGTCTATGCTTTCTGGAAGTGATGGATAGAGATCAGGATGATTTGCCAGATGAACTGACTTTCAATGCAGTGATTTGCATCTTGGCTGAAACAACGGATCAAAGCTGTGCGTTGCTGTCAAATCCAACTCTACGGTACCAGTATGTTTTTTTTGATCTTGCCGTAGTTTGATGTTTGTTTATCATGTTCTCACATCTCAGGTGCCTGTGAGAAGGGTGAGTTGGCCGATGTTGCCATCTCCACTTCTCGGCCGATGTATTGAGGGGTATTGAGAATGAGGTGGACGGGCACATTTTAGGATGTGAATCGTTCCCGAGCAATACCACAACGTCGAGTCTGAAAAGATATCCGAATGGGCTGCGATGCGGACCATTACTAGAGAGCCAGACGCATAAGGAAACTTGGACTTGGACCTTAGTACCATGTTTGTCCACTACATGGCATGTACGACCGACATACTAGATGCTGTACACGCGACTCGACCTCAACCTTTGGCTCGAAACCCAATATTTGAATGTAAGGATGAAGGGACATTTAATGAAAACTTGAACGAACCCTGCCAACATGTCAACATCCGATTTGTCAAAATCAAAGGACCGAGGAATGACTTTGCACATCAGTCTCGCATTGAAACTCAGAGCTAGCTCTTATCAGAGCTCACAAGAGACATTGAGATTCGCAGTCCACGCTTAGACGCTGCGCCAAACGAACCATGGTTTCGGCAAGTACGTCCAGGCCTTAGAGACCCTTGAAAAACCACAGGCACATAACATGTCTGTGGAGTGCGTCCGGTCTATGGTCGAGATGACCTGAGTCCTTCCAACCTCAGGTCTGGTGGAGCTGCTGCTCAGGCCTTGCGTGCCTTACGTGCAGACCTTACATTCAGAGTGTTAGAGTGAAGCAACGCGACGCACCGAGAAGAAACGTGCAGCACACTTACCTGATGGTTCCCACTGCATTTTGGCTATATAATTCATCAGGCCGTGCTGCACAGCTACACACTGAGCGTCGAGCTTCGGTTCCTTGGTCATATTTGTGATGCCATGTGATGCCATTTGCTGACTTAGTTGTTTTTCTCTTAACATACTGTGACAAGGGGGCTTGTTGTCTTAGGCCACCAAGCCTGCCAAATTGGATGCTGCGAGGACACGGGGCCGAGGCAAATTTGCTCAGTATTTCTTGAGTTTGGATAACCACGTCAATGGGGTCGGAGGCCGAGCTATGCTGGGCTCATCTCAGCCGGATCCAGTGCCATGCTCGCAGCCGGGCACTCGTGGTTATGAAATTTATCTTACAATTCAAGTGCACAAAATTGTTAAACTTGGAAGTTGGCTATGTCGCAACCAGTTTGAGGGAGTGGCATTGTGAGTCATTTTCCATCGTTTTCCACAGGCCATCTGCAACTCAACCGTTATCGCAATTGCCTTCTTCGCAATTGCCGTCTTCGCAATTGCCGTCTTCGCAATTGCCGTCATCACAATTGCACTCATCGCAATTGCCGCCCTTGGCCAAGATATGGCAATTGCATGCACTTTCAGGACTTTTCTATTGTTACATTGTTCCATCCTTGTCCCACAGTACCGTACAGCCAAACCGCATTCTATTTTGGTGTATTGGGTCCCTAGAAATGAATAGAAACTTCCGAAGCTGCAGAAAGCTTTGCTCTAGGTTGTCCCAGGCTGATACATTGGCAGGAGACAAGCCGCAATCCAAGAAACTGGACATGGAAGACACATCAGCAGATTTCCGTTCCCAGAGATAGAGAGAGAGAGAAATGCATCACGGTTGGATTTGTTGCATTCACGAGCCGCGAGTCACAGTGTTCAGGTGCGGTTCTCAACGTGATCCGCGTGATGTGTTGGCATCCATGTCAACGTGTCAGACTCAGATGGCTCAAAGATGCTCAAATATTTTTGGATTCAAGTGGGAAAGCTGCTAATCATTGTTTGTCTTAGGCCAAACATTTTAATTTTCAACCAAATCACCTACTTGCGCAATGCAGTCCCCTGTGGAATCAGGCAAACACCACTGTCGAATGTGCCACCATCCAGCCTTGACACCTTGCCAGCATCACAGGCAAGCAAACAGTTTGGGAAACAAGAACAAGTTTCACCACCAGTCAAATTGCATTACGTTTGACTTCCCCAATCTATTCTATACCTAAATCATCCTAAATCTCTACTGGTTTGCAGATACAGAAAAGTTTTCATCGACAGGTCAAACTTGTCCATTTGAATTTGATCTCGGACAGTCTGATGTGAGCGTTCTTCCCCGAGACCATTTTGGCTCCGAGCGCTTGGCCCGCTTGGCATTGCGTTGTGCATTGCGTTTTGGTCATGGCTTCTGACAAGTTTGATGTCGTCAGAACGCGCTCAAGGAAATGGCAAAACGAAGTCATGAGCATCCGGCATTCTGGACGAGATTGTCCTGCTGCTTGCCAGTTTGTTTTCAAATGTGCATCTCAATCTACTCCTGTCACGGTTCCACGGCATGTGCTTGATGTCTGGGAAAATACTACAAGCAATGATGCGGAAGAGAGACCCGAATGGCAGAATCCTACACCGGTGTATTCTTCTGTCTTGGAGCAATGGAAGTTTAAATCTCCTTACAGAGCACAATACGAGGGGCCGAACTATTGGAGTTCACATGGAGACAAAAGAGGCCGTTACGGCTTCTCTCAAGGCAAAAGAGAAAGAGGAGAAAGAGGAGAAAGAGGAGAAAGAGGAGAAAGAGGAGAAAGAGGAGAAAGAGGAGAAAGAGGAGAAAGAGGAGAAAGAGGAGAAAGAGGAGAAAGAGGAGAAAGAGGAGAAA
>Ga0126342_10005510_pt1 | contig 22124 bp, 15 predicted proteins | sample Cyp1metagenome_FD_92528 | JGI IMG/M metagenome (GOLD analysis project Ga0126342, IMG submission 92528) | Coral microbial communities from Lord Howe Island, Old Settlement Bay, Australia - Cyphastrea 1 metagenome | ecosystem: Host-associated > Invertebrates > Cnidaria > Coral ...
AGTGGTAGCGGCGTTGCAGTGGTAGCGGCGCTAGTGGTAATACTGAGAGTAGTAGCAACACTAGTAGAAGGATCCGCCCATGAACGCATTCGTTTTCATATTTGAGAAGAAAAGAAAATTGCGGGGTCCGGAAACGGTCCGGAAAACTCACAGTAATACCAGTAGTAGGAGGAGTACGAGTGGGAGTATGAGTAGGAGTAGGAGTAGTAGTAGTAGTAGTAGTAGCAGTAGTAGTAGTAGTAGTAGTAGCAGGAGTAGTAGTAGGAGTAGTAGTAGTAGTAGTAGGAGTAGTAGTAGTAGTAGCAGTAGTAGTAGTAGCAGGAGTAGTAGTAGTAGCAGTAGTAGTAGTAGTAGAAGTAGTAGTAGTAGTAGTAGCAGGAGTAGTAGTAGTAGTAGTAGTAGTAGTAGAAGTAGTAGTAGTAGTAGTAATAGTAGTAGTAGTAGTAGTAGAAGTAGTAGTAGTAGTAGCAGGAGTAGTAGTAGTAGTAGTAGCAGCAGTAGTAGTAGTAGCAGGAGTAGTAGTAGTAGAAGTAGTAGTAGTAGTAGCAGGAGTAGGAGTAGTAGTAGTAGTAGTAGTCGTAGCCGTATAACCAATCGCCAACCAATCGCTCAGCCTATCGCGATGCAGGTTTTGGCAATCGCGCAAAGCAGAGTAAACGCATCAACTCATAAATTTGTTATCTGCTTTTACGGACGGCTACCATATATATATATATATATATATGGTTACCCATATGTACAAGTAAAAACAGCTGGTGAACACCAGACTAGCTTGCGAAAGGATGTTCATCCGCTTCAATATTGGTGTAAATGTACAAGAATGGTTCATAAGCCTGTTGAATTATTGAATACTATAGATATATCAAGATATATCCACCATAACCTCCAAAAAGTTATTGTCAATCGTAGTTCTCAACCAATCACCCTTAAAAATCCATTTAAAAAACCCTATATTTCTATGGTTAGCCACCAAGCTAACATCCGTAAACCCTACATGTTCTTACGGATCCTCCACGACCCCCCACGGCCCGTAGCGCAGCGCTTTGCCCGTCATTTTGGAGGGCTCAGGTCGTCGAACTCGGGCATCGGCAGTCGCCAAAAGTCGGCCGTGCCTAGGCCTACGCCTGGGAGGCGCAGGATGCCACAAAGGTCATATCGCTACACGTTGCACTTTAAGCGAAACAGGGTGGGGCGGGAATTTGGATCGTTGAAATCCCTGGATATCAAACAACAGCTGTGAAGTGACTGACTCATATTCACCTGCTCATTCATAAAGCTGGCTGATGAGTAAGGGACCCTCCTCCCAAAAAAGCCGGAATCCTCCCAATGATCAGGGGATTAGCATCGTCGTCCATGGCCTGAGGTTGTCTCCTCTGGAGCTGGCATTGGTGTCGCTAGACTCACCGGAGCGACCTCTGAAACGGTGAAGCGGTGGCTGACTCCATGACTCATTCTACTATGTGGAGCGCCGTGGACAGGCAAGTTGATAGTTGGTCTACAGGCTGACTGTGGCTTATGGCCAGTAATGTCAATATTTCTACGATTTTCTACGGTTAGATGACTTGCTTAATCAGCTTTGAACCGGGGGAAGGCCCTAAAAGCCATAGTGAAGTGATGATCCGCCACTCAGCCCGGCTCAGCCCTGGAATGGATGTGCATCCTGAAAAACACATGGGCTCACAACAAACATGGGTGCGAAACTAAAACAATATGGGGATGCAACGAAACATGATAGAACTGATAAGACCAAAGAGTGCCATTCGAGGCTCTTAGCAATAGACAGTGAGTTTTGGACCTAAAATAGGGTATTCTCAGTTCAAAAGCGACAAAGTACGCTGGTAGCTAGCCCAAAACTGTTTTCCATCATCCTTCAACCCAGGCACTGCACTTGAAGGTTCAGCGACTGACGAATCGACGACCGTCGCTGGCAGCGGAACATCCGAACCGTTTGGCACAGGGGTCACGGGTTTGGCATCAAGCACGGTCACATCTTTCCTGCACCGACCCTCAAGATCTTTCACCGTCATGCATCGGTTGATGTTTCACCAGCAATGCCAAAATAATATGTGGATATCAACCCTTCTGAAAAAATATGAAAGTCAATTGGGATGATTATTCCCAATATGTGGAAAGTCATAAAATTCATGTTCCAAACCACCAACCATGTAAGTCAGTTGGATATCATCAATATGGATATCACCAGTTGGATACCACCAAAATGTTCCAACCACCAATATGGATATAGTACAGTCAGTTGGAACATCACAAAGACATGTCAGTGATTTCAACAACCAGAATCATAAATGACGTCCAGCTTGTGGTATCTGAGTCATCTCCAACCAACATCAATTTTTATGAGGGAAGGAACAACCTGGACATATATATATATAGCTATATATATATATGTAGCTATACAAACAAACAATCTGGTGTTCCTGGGTAAACATCGCTCTTTTTTCCCCAAGCGTACAGAGTGATGTCTTCAATCCGTTTTCGTTTCTGCAAAGATTGAATGTAGATTCTCCCATCCCGATTTTGAAACCACTTCAGCTATTCGACCAACCTCTGGTGAATCAGAAATTTCAGATTTTCGTTGATATTCCAAATCCCAGTCTTAGAACTTTACCTTTCACTTTTAATTTCCCCCCCCAAACGGAATATGAGATGACATATCTCTGAAAATTAACCCAAAAACAATTCCAGGATTTCTTTCAGGGTAAGATCATCTAGATCCTTGACCTTCACCAGTCCAAAAACGCAGGTTTTTTCATGTTTTTTCCATACCCAACGGCTACATCCAGCACTCCTTGGCTGCGCAGCTCCGCAGTTGTTGCACACGTCTCTCCGCCGTTTGTTGATCTCTCCACAGCCGCAGCTCCAGGTCGCCGACGTCTCCGGCTCCGGCACCGGTGGCACCGGTGGAACTGGTGGAACTGGCTCCTGGCCGGGAAATCGAAGGGGAAGAAATGGGAAAATTTGAGGAGAATCTTGAGGGAAGTTAGGGAAGCATCTGTTGCACCATGTTTAACCATGTTTAACTAGCATTTTTCTTTAACCAGCATTTTTTTTCTTATCCAATTACCAGTTGGAGACTGGTGGATATCAAACAGAAAGTACCTGCCAGAAATGATGTATTCATACACCGACTTGAGATGTCTTGGACATTTTGTACGCGTTGGCTGGAGTTCATGCGCTTGGAATTTCTTGGATATGTTCAAATATGTTCATATATATATAATTATATATATATAATTATTCAATACGTGTTGTATATATATATATATATTATAATCATTCAATATATGTCTGGGTAAATTGTAATATTTCACTAACCTGAATTAAGGCCTTTCGGAGATGATTTCCAATACTAACCATTATTCCAGTGAGGTCGCAGTGAGGTCGTTATAATTTACCCATATATATATAATATATATATATAAACATACATACATATTTACTTTTCCAACACACATGATGAGCATATCAAGTCAATTCCGGGTATATAGTGATTATTGCCTGGCTAGAGGAGTCATATGGATACATCATCCATGATTGCCAGGTAGGGCAGTGGTTGGAAGCAAAACTAAAACGTGCTTGAAACCCGATATATACTCTATATATCACTATCATACACACCAAAAAAGGGGCATACCATGGACATAAAATGGATCCAACACGTAGAACGTTTTGGAACCACTTCACCTGGCACTGTTGGGTCAGCTTGGATCCTCAAAAAAACACAGTGGATGATTCAGAACCCTTGAAAGGAACCACCTGAAGCTCATGTACCTCTACTTGGAGGTGCAATTGAGGTTGTTAATGGTTAAGATATAACTATGGTATACTAACCATAGTTACATCGTAACCATTAATAGTAACAGTTATTATCATATGATATATCAGACTATTATAACTATGGTATACTATTATGGTTAACCTCCATCAGTTGGGATGTAATCCGCAACATTAGGTCATTAATACCCCGCCTTTCTCAGTGGAACTGCACCCCCAAGTCATCTAGGAATGAACCCGGTTCCACACAATCTAACCACCAGATGAAGGTTAACCAGGTTAATTACCCCTGATTTCTTCATTTTAGTGCCTACCATTTCCAATATCAGCCTCCGTTTTCGTCTAGTCCTCTGTGACGGGTGGACCGGCTGGACCATTCGGCAAGATCTTGTTGCTTCCCACCTGGATTCCGTCGGCATCTCCGACTGATCAAGGATACACCAGCGGTGTCGGCATCGTGAAACGGATGGATGACAAAATGAAAAATGGCGATTGTCAATATTTGGATAGTTGGTGATTCAATACTGGAATTATACTGAATCTTCATGTTTTTTTTACACATGATCATACATGATCTGCATTGAGGTTAGAGGGTCACCGGCCTGGCACTGCCAGAGTGTCTATGTTCATTCTTGACAAATAGTTTGCTTCAAAATGGTATGTTTGGTTGCTGTACGTTGTTGTTATGTGTTTCCATGTTCCCCCCACTACTGGATACAACGCCTGAAAAAATCTCATCAATCGAATATATGTACAGTATATATATAATTACACCAAACTAATAGGTGGTTTATAACCTTTACAGGCATGTATAACCTCAACTGCACCCCAAGGTATGCAGGCTTCCCATCGACTCCTGTATAGATCACACCTTCTCTTTTCGCGCTGGCACTGGCATTGTCGGCGCAGGCGGGGCAGGCGTTTGCGTCGGCGGTGTCGGTGGCACCGCCGAAGCCTGAAGACGGAGTGAACAGGAGAAGAGAAACCCAGATGAATTACCTATTAAACATGGTTAATAGTGGTTAATACTGGTGATTCATGGTTATCAATAATTATTAATGGTTATTAACGAATGGAATATAATGTATAACCAACAATATACAAACATAGCCATCGGAATATGATGGGATTATAAGGGGAAAATCATCGACAAATGGGGATGTAATTGATTTTCATGGTGATTAACCCTCTGGGAATCAAAAGATGGCTCGATGGAGAATCCCCGAACTAAATGTAGCATCTTTTGCTGAAGAAGGTCATCTGTAAATTAAACAAATCCAGCCAGCAGATCATCTATCCGGGTAAATTATCATATTTCACTAACCTGAATCTTGCGGCCATGAATGGGGATGATTTCCCTAAACTAAACCATGATTTTCCCAGGCTTCGGGAGAACAGGCTTCGGTCGTTATAAATGGACATTTTCCAGGCAGAGACGTTGATTGGAGGATAACCATCAGGATGAACGCGGATGAACGGAGAAGCAGGATATGTTCGGTTTCCTCAAAGCCATGACGGATCCATGGTGCTGCTATATATGGCTACATTTATCATCAATATAGCCCAAATGTTCGCATATATACCAGCACCATGGATCCTATTGGAAATGGGAGTAGCCCAAAATGAATTGTTGATAGTAGAAAATCCTTCTATTGATATAATTGAAATTGACAGTTCATTCCACTTTCAAAAAAACTGGCTTGATCGAACTAATGCAAATTTTGAAAAAAAGTGAGGGGTGCTTCATCTCACCACAAAAGGATACACATTGAATATAGATCACCAACAGCAAACGGATTCACCAGCAATAACTGAGATAATAACCAACAAATAATAACCAGAAAAAAGGGATTCAATTCAGTAGCATTGGGACCAAACTCGCAACATTACAAGACAACACTAAATGGGATTAATAAATAACAATAGCGGGACAATTACTCAGAAATCCCAGGAACAATGAGAAATGTTGACCGCGCAATAAATCATGACCGGAAATGTGAGAACATTTGGAGTATGCCAAACAAAAAAAAACTTCAAAAACGCGCACGGATATGGAACCGCCATAACCTGCCAATCTGGCTTTCAATGTGTTACTCATTTGAATCCATTCATGCTGTTGCTCTTGATTTGCTGCAAAACCATCTACAAACGTCCATTGCCATGTTTGATTGCCGGAGGGGAATTCACTGGTCCTATCCTACAAAAATTGGAGAAAACACAAGAGACCATGAAATACCCTGGGGATCCCGGGTAAACCAACATAAATTGATGTGGAAAACTCCCTGGAACTCCCTGGCTTTCCGAATGGGAAAATGATCTACAAAACTATAGAGGCTTCTTGACATCTATGTGAATTTACAGGCTACAAGGTGCACCTCCAGTTAGAAGTTGGTTTATAACCTCCATTGATTATATATACCATCTGGTTATTTAACATAGCCATGGAAAATCACAATGTTTAATAGGTAAACCATCTATAAATGGGCCATCTATACCATGGCTACGTTAAATAACCAGAGGGTATGTATATATGTATCATAAACCTGACTGAAATAGGAGTTATGTGTACCACCTTAGAGAACCAACTGGGGCACCACCAAAAGAAGTACTCCCAGATGGATTCGTTTTGCCTTCTCCTTTTGCTCAGGCGGCAACGCCGCAGGCGACATCTTCGGCGCAGCCTGCGGAGTTCTGTGGAACTTGGGAAAAAGGATACCCGGGCATGGAGATCAACCAACAAGTGATATACCCGGATATGAGGCAACAAAATCAGGATAGAAATGACATAATCTGTGACTTTTTACATGACAAAGCCGTGCAAAAATGCTGACTCTAATCAAAAAACAAGTGGGATTGAACTTGTGAGCACGGGCATCGATGATACAAAATTACAGGAACACACTACATGGGATGCTTAGTGACTGTAATTTCAAATCCCATGCGTTGTTCGTGGCAACAGTTTTATGTGGAATGTTGGCCGCAATTTCCTGAAGAACATACACAGTAGGAACGTCTGAATATACCAAAGCAAATGAGTGAACAAAACCAACGTCTGATACCCTCTGGTAAACTAACATAGCTATGGAAAATCACCATCTTTAATGGGAAAATCAACTATAAATGGTCATTTTCAATAGCTATGTTAAATTACCGGAGGGTATGTTGTTTTTCCATGTTTCTCGTGGATCCAAGATCTTGCCTCTGGTTTCCTATACCTGGCACAAGCATCGCAGCATCGGACCATGGTCTCAATGCGATCCTCTCAGTTCATCGTTAACTTGGTGATTTTCCCATATTAGCCAACATTCCCATCAAAAGTAAGGTTTTTCGGTGTATACATACTCCCAGATAGATCATGATTGTCGCAGGTTCTACATTTGACTTTGTAAATTTGGTTGCATCATGGTGCATCATATATCATGTGATATCCGTATCCATTTTATATCCCCCCCTTTCTTTTCCAAGGGTTCCACCGGTTTTGTCACCACCAGTGGCCACAATAAAAAGCCCGCCTCAGCCTGCGGCAGCTGCGGCAGCTGCGGCAGCTTCGCAATGTTCGGCGACTTCGGCAACTCACAGCGTGTGAGGCCGAAGTCGGCCAGAAACATCTCCTGAGGTAGCAACGTTGCTGCAAATCATGAGAATTCTTGGGTTTATGGCTGTAGTCTTATATAATTGTAAGATACTATAAGCAACAAATAGTGAGAATTGTTGGTTTGTTAATGTTTGTCATGGTTTATAATCAAATATAGACTATAGTGGTTTGTCCTGGATTTCATTGCAACCAGCTACAATTCACTGGTCCCACCTTGGAAATGATGCAAACCTTATGTATAGATCAAGGGAAATACATTTCCTGGTCAAACGCTAAGAAAAGATGATGTTTCTTTGAAACTGTACAGTTATGGCCATTTACCAGTTATAACTGGTTATAAATGGGATTATACATTCTATAAATGGGGTTATAAGTACTTATAAATGATAAATGGCCATAACTGTAGGAGGCGTTTTGATCTATGAGTTTGTTGCGAAAATCTGGCCACTGAGCCAACGAGGCAAACTCTCCAATGTTGGACAATGTTAGATGATGATAGCGAGAATCATTGAGAAAGATTTTACGATTGCAAACAAATACAAGTAATACAAGAGTTCTGGGAAAGAACAAGACTTTCACATGTAAAAATCAGACTCATTATGGCCAAAATCACTTTATTTTCATGTGGAACTGTGGCATTTTCTTAGATGGGCCACCTGGCCACATCGGGTATAAACAGCAAAGCGTTAGTTCAACTACGAAGAAATCACCCATCTATATGACATACAACATGATCAACATGTTTTCTTGGTAAACATGGATAAATTGAGATGTATGTCATATAGAAAACCATCTATAATCTATATGCCATGAGACAACAAATCACCCATCTATATCTGGTTGGTGGTTACAACCCTCTGAAAAATATGAAAGTCAGTTGGGATGATGACATTCCCAATATGGAAAATCATCCAAATGGTTCCAAACCACCAACCAGATTATTAATATGGTTGATGATTGATAATAACGAATATAGTATGGTACGGGCTTTATGGTGGTACATATGCAGTACAGGGTTTATCGATTCTATTTATATATATATATATGGTTGATAAATACCACCAACCAGTAATTATCAATCACCAATAATCACCAGTATTAACCATTATTCTCCATTATTCACCATCTTTCACAGGTCAGTGATGATCAATGTCCCCTGATATAAATTAAGGACAAATTATATAATCAACGGGAATTCCAGGATCCTAAAATGGAGGTACGTTAGTACCATATAAGGCCATATTTTGTGGGGATATTCCCTTACATAGGCCTAAAAAATAGGCCTTACGCATATTAGGTACCTCCAATCTAGGCTATGTTTCGGCTGCACCGGCTCCTGCTCCGCCTCCGAGGCCAAGCGCCAGAGCTGTCCGAAGCCCTCGGCACAATCGGGCGCCTGCCACTGCCGAGCAAAGCCACGGATGACTTTCCTGGCACGGAACGGTGGTTCACGTGGCATGAAAGTTTCTTGCTATAAACATCTATAAACTATAAATTGAAACTAACCCACCAGCAGAAAAAACAAGGAAAACAAGCAACTTTGTGGACTACAGTACCTTATTTCATGGTCAATGTTTGATAGTCCACAAAGAAACATCATATTTTTCTGGTTGTGGTGATTCTCCATTGCAAGAAACTCATGGATGAAAGTGCCCATCCAAGCTTAGGGATTTTACAATATGTATGCGTATTTTATGATACTTTATGCCACTATGCCATAAGTTGGGAGAAGCTAATCCCATTTTTTTGGGGGCCGTTTGATAAACCATGCTTGCTAAATAACGCTCATGAGATGAAAAGTGATAGTGAGTGTAAAGTAACACCATTTGATATCAACTGTTATTTTAAAGCAAAGAAATGAAGCACCACACATGGGGACCATGATGGAATATGAAGGGAATACACGACCAAGAATGGAGATGGTTGCATGGTTGCAGTGTGGATCCACCCAGTTCTGGATGTTAGTTTTCTGTTCACCCATCCAGCTGTAGATGATACCACCATAAAGCCGTGTTAGCGCCTAGCACTTCACCATCCCAAAAATGATGCTGGCGACTCCACGGCCACGGGTGGTGAAACCAGAAACCAAGGAGTGGCCAGGACAGGACTGGACTTTTCCGTGCTCGACATAAACACATTGATAGCCTCTGGTAAACATTTACATAGCGAACTGGAAAATCACCATCTTCGGTAAATCAAGGAACTGAATGGGCCATTTTCAATAGCTATATGTAACAAATTTCTAGAGGGTATATGTCCACAGGTATGGGGCCATTAACAGTTATAAAGGGACATAACTCCCAATCCCATCACCCTATAATATGAAACACCCCAATTGCATGGTCCCAATGGAATGTGGAAATTCCCTACATCCACCATGGTTTCGTTTCGAGGGTGTTTAATGTTCGGGGGAAGGAATTATAAGATATCATCACTAAGGTTATATAGCTATGTTAAATTACCCTCTGGTAAACGAACATAACTATTGAAAATTGCCATAGAAATAGTGAAGTTTCCCATTGAACATGGTGATTTTCCATACAAAGTGGTGCCCCCTAGATAGCCAAGTTGGCTTATAACTCCAATAACTATGATTTATGGCAGAGATAACTATAGTTAATGGGGTTTATAAACCAACTTATAACTGGGGGGCACCATCCTGTATGTGAGTTTACCAGAGGGTACCAGCAACCGCCTGCGTTGCACATCCCCCCGTTAGACAGAGCCACAGCGAGGCGTTGCGTGGCGGCAACGTCCGATGCCCGAAGCGCTGCAGCACGCGCTGGCCGCAGTCCTCCGCGCTGACCTCAACGGAAATGCCATGGGGGATGCAATGATGTAACTTGGGGAAATTAGAGTTGAATATTGGATAAATCAGATGGTTTTATGATGATTTATGATGTTTGATGTTTGTTTTTTTTTTGTGTGTTAATGTCGTTTTTTTTTATTTTTATTTTTTAGTTATGGCTTTAAAATGATGTTTTGTGGATGTTTATTGCAACCAAGAACACATCAAATGAGAATGACTAGCAATCCGCGAAATACATCCTGAGACGAGTCTTCATCTAGCCAGAAAATGCTTTAACATGGACATAAATGAATGGGATTGACCGGGAATTATACAACAAATAGGATTAGTTCATGAACGATTATCATGATTAATATATATATATATATATCCATATAACCAACGATAATGAGTCATCCAATCCCCATTTTTTCGATAGTATTATGCCCAGTGTGTACCAGTGTACATATCTGGTTGGCGCGGCACTGGCGATGAGGGTTGAGCCATGGCGACATTGGCCATGGCCATGCCGCCAAAAAAAAGCAATCAACATCTAGGCAAAACAAAAAGATTTCTCGGCAATTCAAAGCCATTGTTTATGATGATATTCAACTAAATATGTTGGCGGTCCTTTATCATCACTTCACCATTAGTATTTAAAACATTACTCTTTATCGCATTTAGTTGATTGAAAAATAAAACCGCTAATCGATCCAATTTGCTTTGTGGTAGTGGAACTGAACTTGAAGCAACCGGAAGTGAGCATTGTTCGGAACAAACTTTGGGGTGGGAAGGTAAATATGGGGAGAAGAACCACTGAAGTAACCAGAAGCACTGCAAATACCAGAATCTAGTTCAAATGATATTAAAAAAAAAAACAATAACCTTGTGCAAACAGGTATGAAACAGGGATGAAACAAGGATAATACGTATGCGTAACTACTAGCGATCCAAATCAAGAATCAACAATAAAGATGGGTAGTAAGGATAATTCCAACCAGGAATGAAAACTGAACTCATTATTTCAAGTTGCAAGTATCAAAATCTACACGCTGCGAGTACCACTTAAGAGCAACCATTCTGTTTGCATTCTCTTGCACCCCTTTGCGATGAAACGTAGTTTACGCATTTGGATTTCTCTGAAAATGTGGTCCCCCTAATTCCAATGGGTAATGTCATTCCCATAAACAAAACTGCCATTTGGGAAGGTCCTCCCAGGATCTCCCAGGTACCCTCTGGTTATTTAGCATTAGAATACATTAGAATCATTCGACAATGGCACACTATATAGATGATTCAGCAATGATTAGATCTGATTAGCATTAAAAAATATTAGAAAATAGCCCATTTGACATCATTTGACCATGATTTCTCTGATTGACCCAAGCCACACATCACTGTTTTTCCGGTGAAATTCCCCGAGGGTATACCACTGTCGAGGCACATCCAGCCAAACACATCCCACTTGGGACGGCGCGAGGTGGAATTCCTGCGCCGGAGATGAGATGATTTGAACAACGCGAATTTCATTACCATCGGTTAAATCACTATGAAAATCATGACATTGTTGGCTAAAAAATCGAATCCAATCCTATTAAAATTATTAAATCACCATGACATTGTTGGGTAAATCCTATGAAAATCGATATTGGCTTGAGCCATGATAGCTTTCTGTTGGTCCATCGTATGTTAAGCTGGACATTCTTGCCGTGGTCCAGGATCGTTCTAGCAACTGGCAGCTTTCGTGCTCCCAAACTACATGTCTGTGGAGCTGGCATCGCCAGAAAGTGCGTCAATGATCGATGATCATGATGAACTCAACAGCCAACAAAACGAGTTGCAAATATGATTTACTTGTGTTTGAACATGTTTGAACTCATGTTCTGCAGAGTGTACGATCAATGTTATTCAGCTAAGACTCGGAAGCCATGAGTGTCCAAATAGCACGCTGACCACGTGTCCTGCAAATTGCGCCAGAAGGGCGCAAGAATTTGGAGGCTCCAGCCAGGCTGGTTGGATGTCCTGAATTATGGCAACTCCTGATAGAACGTAATCTATCACTATTTTAGTGGAAATTTACTTGTCATTTTTTTTTTGAGATTTCAGATCATGTGTGTGTGTCATCCAATGAATAGATCAGAAACCAATGTCGCCGTCTGTTTCTCCGGCAATCCTAAAATTTGGAGGTGATGATTCAGTTTAGCACATTACAAAGGGTGACCCCCGAGGAAAATTTGAATAGAAGCCGCTGCCAACAAAGGAGCCACTTTTCGTGGCGTGGCAACCCTGGATCAATAAACCCTCAGCAAGGGTTAGTTGATAGGATCCAATCTGATGACAAGTGTTCACGATTTTTGGGCACAGCATAGTCAATAAAAACCAGGTTTGCTGAGTCCAGAGTTTCACAAGTCTCATGGGAGATGCGGCTTTGAGATTGTGGATGCCAACCGTGCTTTAGTGCGGCGTCTAACTCGTAAAGTGATGCAGATCTAACTCATCATGCAAGATGATCAATGATCAATGGATCATATCTCACAACGACACATACCCAATTTCTCAAGCGGATCCTATGACAATGGAACCAACCACCATCCGCCATGAGCTCTACCCCACAGCCATCCCCAAGCGCCCCATGGCTGTCACGTTGCAGCGATCGATCACTACGCTGCGGTCGCTGGCCAGGGCGTGACGAGCCACTTTCATGCACGCTTGCCGCGAGCCCAGGCTGTCTTGGTTCACCACACACCACTGGGGACCTCAGAACATGTTGGAACATGTTGAGCCATTTTTATGGAGGGTGAAGCAAGAGAGGTCACTTGGAAGAGAACTTGGGGCAACAAGTGTTGAGTAACTATAACTATTAAAAAAATGGATGGTGGATGTACAAGTTGTTATATAGTAACTTGAGCAGTATTGCTGGATGATGGGCTGCATGTAGAAATGGTAGGATGGCTCCAACTCAACAGCCCATCAGCCAGGGAGTGAACTAGACAAAATGGCCAAGGCCTTTATTGCTGTAACTTCGCCATTTTTGCAGGTATAGCCTGTATAGTTCTCCAAACGTTTCATGCTTACCCCCTCTGAGAACCAAAATGAAACTCCAGAAACTAAAGTCGGGGTCTTATTCCTATATATGTTTGAAAATGATGATTGTTGGGATTTTGCATTGAAATTTGACATGGCTTTGCCTCAAATAATGGTGCCCCATTCAAGCCACTAGGCATTGGGTTTTTCGGGATAACCCACTGAGGGGATCCTTCGAAAGATCCTGCAACGCTGATCCAGAAAATCACTTCAGATCAGTCCCCAGATGTTCGTACCATTTTTTTTTAAGGTTCACCACGATGTTCTATTTCATATTCAACAGGTCCATATCATCACGATTTTTGGCTTCATCAGTGGTATATCCCCCATGATTTTCCCATCGGTTCATCACGATTTTCGCCCAGGAACTGGCCGCGAAGCTGCGCGCCAAACTGCTCTTGCCACTGCCCGGCAGTCCGCACAGCAGCAGCAGCCGGGGAGGGCCGGCAGGAGCCTGCCGGAGGAGCGAAAGCGTGGAACGGGGAACGTGAGGGTTGAACTGGTACAAGGTGGCTGGTCTCAGAGAGGTAACCTTGGTTTAGTTCATTAGCATTTCACTAGAGTTTGATGATGGTTTATGGCAAGTTTAACCATAATTCCAGGTTTCGGGAGAACAGGCGACTCGGTCGTGATCAAATTGCCCCAGATTCATTGTATCTGTACAATCAGGAAACCAAGGTGGTGCCACCCCGATGTGAACGTTGGTGTATATCTACCATAGGAATAGTATAGATATCCTGGTGGTTGACCTACCCCTCTGAAAATGATGGAGTTCGTCACTTGGGATGATGACATTCCCAATATATGGAAAAATAATCCACATGTTCCAAACCACCAACCAGTATATATATATATATATATTATATTATATTATATTATATATCTATATCTATATATCATAGGAATACTATGTCAATATATCTATCATATATCTACCATAAACCCAAGTGAAATTGGAGTTGTTTGCACCAACTTAGCTGACGAACTGGGGCACCACCTTGTACAAATACAATGAGTTATCATTCACTACACTATTTTGGTAAAGTTGTGCACTCACTGGCATCCCATTTTTGCGCCATAGAGCCATAAATAGGAGATGAACCAGTACCATTTTTGCAGCCAGGACCAATAAGTTCTAGTCCATCGACATCCCCAAGTCCATTGCTTTATATAAAGCATCATGAAAATCCATGAAAATCCTACATTTCCCCTTTTCAGACTGTCACTTCCCACATCAAAATCCCATTGACGTACATCCACTGTACGGCGCTTTATCTTAAACATATTGAACTCGAATTTTCCCGGTTGAACACATTATGTTTCCCCACTTAAAACCCATTGATCCCCGGAAGAATCTGGGTAAATGATCATATCACTAAGCTTGAAACTTGCGGCCATGAATGGGGAGAATTCATGATAATTCCCCCAAACATCCCCAAACCAAGTCCCAGGATGCCTGCACCGCGCTGAAGCGCGATGAAACAGGGCCAGTTGTGGGCTGACTTCGCGGCCGGCGCGTCTCTTCAGCCTGTTTGGTTGTCTGTTGGAGATCGGGATGATCGTTGAATGGCTGAAGTCAATGAGTTCAAGGGATTTAACCAGCTAGAAAATACGTGGTTAATTAGACAATGTTGAATAACATGTGGATTTGCATTGAACAAATGCTGATTTACGGAATAAACATACGTAGGATTCACCCAACAACCAAAGGGAATTTACATGACTTTACCGAACCAACATGAGAAACTAATCAACACACAAGGCGATTTGACCATCGCCAACACATCTAGAAAGACTGAAACATGTTGGGATGTTGACTTGCGAAGAGAATGCTTTAGTTTTTTTAAGGATCACACAAACATATCAATGATATGTTGATGGAGATTTGCCTTTGAGGAACAACAACGGAAATGAAGACTTGACCAAAACCAATGCTTTTGCTCATGTTAATATCCCGAAACAAATACGTAATGTTTATTCATCTTATTGATGCCAAACGAACATGAGCATGTTGAAAGTATTCAGATACTTCCAACATAACAGGGTACAAACACCCATTGAACAGAATTCCATCACTGGACAAAGAACCACCATCACCACCACCACCACCACCAGAAAAAATAAATCCAACTTTTCCAAGCTCACCTCGATTTCGCAAAATCATTTAATTGCTGCATTTCAAAACTGAAGAAAAAACATTGACATGAGTCAAAACCCTAAGTCATAGCTGGAATATGCTGGATGTTAATGGATGTTCATCCCTTAGTCATATGGTAATCTCATACCCATATGCTCCATGTATGGAATATTTACCAACATTTACCCTAAAAATCATCCAGTTCTGTAGGTAAATATACCATACATGGAACATATGGGATAGGTAACTTGACCCCAAAAAAGTCCAGGCCTGCTGTTGCAACATCTGCTCCAGCCAAGCCGTCCACTCTGCCAGTTCCTCGTCTTCTTCGCCCAGCGTCTCCTAGAGCGATTTAATGGTGATTTACCCTCCAGTCAATTAACGACCCTGGTAGATAGGGGTTGGAAGATGAGTGAAACCACTCAACATGGGTTATTTTCAGGGTCGAACTGTTAATTTACCAGAGGGTAATGGTATTCAGTGGGATTTAAGGGAATATAGAATGGGCATTTCATGGGATCAATGGGGAAATAAGGGGACAATGATCCAGCCGTACCTTCTGAGGCAGTGTTTGGGGTATGATTTCAAGATATTTGTTGAGGTTAAACGGTTTGAGTTTCAGAACTTTCTCAGGAAAGGTTTGGATCCACAGGGATAGAACAAACTAACATTTCAATTTATTTTGGGTAGAACGGATTTTACTTTTCTGAATGGTCTTTAGGGATTGCTATATTGTTCGGGGAGCAGTGGGGCTGATACGCTGAGGCTGAAGATCTATCAACCCGGGTGATAGAATAAGGTTCCCAAGTTTTGATACAACCCCAGGAGCAATGTGGGTGGTCTGTTTAAATGTGAAGTCAAAACAACTTTGGATCGACTTGCTATATGATGCTATATGATGCTAGGTAAACATGCACACATAAGCAGCAGACGTTCTCATATGATCTCATATGATCAGTAAAGACGCACATGTCTGACCAAAATCAATGGCTTTGTTTGGAACTGGCCCCGCAGATCGCATCCTTGTCATCCACATCCGGCAAGTAGAAATGCATGATTTGTAGGAGCCTGGGGACACAACGCAACGATCCCAGGCTGATTGGAATGACATGGAATGACCTACCGTGAAATCACTGGTATGAGCCCCCAGTACTTTCAATGTGTTGGGGATGAACCCCCACAACAGGGGACTAATTGTGATTATTCGGGGAACCTCTCAACAGCTCGTAGAGCTAATCACCCAGAAAGAATTGGCACTGAGGCAGCCAGACCTGGAGAACCAAAACCCTAAGAATTCTTCAGGTCAACGCAAGAGGTATTTCGGAAAAAATAAGAAAACCTCAGTTTTCGATTGAAGACCTCGGGTATTGATTTTGAACCCATACTTAACCCGTACCTAACCCGTACCTAACAAGTACTTAACCCGTACTAACCCGTACCTAACCCGTACCTAACCCGTACTTCCAGAATGGGTTAAAATACCCCGGGTTTTGTCAGAAAAGCTCAGGTATTTTTCAAACCCTAAGATTTCTGCGGGTTTTGGTTCTCAAGGGAGATGAAGTTTGTCAAGGTGTAGGCCACCCTTCAGGAGCACTTAGCTGATCCATTGCCAACGCAACCCCTGTTCTACCCTTAGTTTTTACAAAAGCATAGGACCGGACATTTTTCGGTGATCTCATATTCCCCTAAATCTCTGGAATTCATAGATGTTTTTCTCAAGGTTGATACTGAGGTCGAAAGTAAGAATTCAACAGCATCTTCTACAGTGTTTGCTGCTAAATCATGTCGATTAAACTCCCATCTTTAAGTTTCCTATAGTTTCCAACGGCTAAGATCCCATATGCTCCTCCTTATGATCCCGAACCCCCGATTTCACCGGAAGGTGGCTGCTCGGCGATCGCCGCCACCGAGGCCTCATTCCCGGGGCATTGCGCCCACAAGCCTCGGAGGTCGGTCGAAGCCAGAAACATCTGACTGGATCGGATCAAACTCATCGAATCGGCGATGGGATGACAACTGACTTTGCAGTTATGGCCATTTACCAGCTATAACTGGTTATAAATGGGATTATACATTCTATAAATGGGGTTTTCTTAGTACTTATAACTGGTAAATGGCCATAACTGTGTGAAATAAATACATCATATGGATTCTACACTGGGGATCTCTGGGGATCTCTGGGGTTGGGGATATACCATGGAAACCCGCATGGTAAGAACGGGGAAAATCGCGATGTCAAACATAGCAAGCTTGGAAAATCCCAGAACTGGGGCTGAGTTCGCTGGGAACATCGAAAAAAATGCGGATCTACCAGCCATGTTTGATGACACCGGAGGGTATCAAGATGTTCACCAACAAAACAATCCCCAGCTCCCAGCTGAATCACTTCCTCCCACGCCGTCCGAAGAGCCGTTGGGTAAGGTCCAAACGGTGCATCCTTGTTCAAAGCCTAAGCTGAAGAAAACGAATCTTGCTGAGGAAAAACATGCCAAACAAAAAACATGGGAGAATGCATCTGTTGATTTAAGGATCAACCATGTCATCATTCCAAAGAAGTTGAACTGATCAACATGAAGATCTAGGTGTCACAGGAAAAAATCGAACACTTGATCCCTCACATTTCTAAATGGTATTATGCTTTCCATTGTCTTTTTTCTGGACCAACGGTGACCGAAACGTTCTCTTCGGGTGACCGAAACGTGACGCTTCTTCTGCCAGAGCTTCAACAACCATCCTCCAAAGTGGGGGCCGGGCAAAGCAGGACGGCTGAAGCATTTTTAAAAGAAGGGAATAGAACCATCAAACAAAGGGATTGATAACTACAGGATGGGGCCCCCAGTTATAAGTTCGTGCATATAACAAACCCCCCATGAATACTGTAGTTATATCTATACCATAAACCATAGAATGCAGCCACAAAAATAAGGCAACTGAACGCTATCGACTGGGGGCCCCATCCTGTAGGTTTCTGTTGAAATATCTGTTGATATAGTTAACCATCAAATAGCGAAACCCTATGAAGCAAATTTTCTGATAGCTGTCTGCTGCTTTATAACTGCAATATTATGTCATTACATATAATATAATTACAGTATAGAATTCATGGTGGGATACAGGGTGTAAACATGTGTAAACTGTTGTTCAGACTTGTGGTGCACATGGTGGGATCATCTCCGAATTAATAACTGGGGGGGGCAACACCGTGGCCGCCGTGGCCACTTCTTATCGATTGAAAATGATTGAAACTTCCACCGTGGCCTAGGAAGACCGCCAGTCTGTCGGATTACCTTGGGGAAGTGCTCAGTGAAATTGGTGGTGACATTTTTGTTGGTGATTTGTTGGTCGTGACGATTCTTCCCCCAGCTTTTAAATGGTGAAATTCAAAACTCACTGCAAACAAAGTCAAAGTTTGCCATTTTAATCATTTCGACATTTCCCCCCATGACTCAAACGGAGAATAGATTTTGATAGATATTTGATAGATATCCTGATATCCTAAACTGGAACTGTTGGCCCGATACAAAGTTACACCTCTCAAGGTCTGCCACGAAGTTCGGTGGCTGCCCCGCAAAGAACGAATGTGTACTAATATGTGTGCGCTTTACTTTGCGGGATGATCATGACCAATCTTGGATACCTAGACTTAGAGAGACAATAACATGAAAACTCTTGAAAACTAAGTGTTAGCTATAGATCACATAAACCTACATTATTAACTGATAAGCTACATTACTAACATGAACTGTTAGCTGCTATTCACCTCGGAATGGCTATAGCTTGCGCCTGCTGCGTTCACCGAGGACCCCAATGGAGGCCGGGAGCAACAGGGTTTCGGCCTGGCAAACATCGCTGGTGGATGATATGGATGTGCCCAACACCCAAAACCCCCCTTAAATATATCGAACGCAGAGTTCGGTAAGGTATGAATATTTTTTGTTTTTTAACCAAAAAACAGACCTGAGACTAGTGATTGGCTATCCCAGGTATTTTGTTCTTTAAACTAAAAAACGTATCTGAGACTATAGTGATCGGCCAGGATCCCAATTTGCAATCTCTTGTCCATGTGTGGTATTCATCAAAGCTTCACGCAATCCAGTATGGAATTTTGGTGCATGGCTGAAGAACTGCGGAAATCCCTTTGGCCAGCAGAAAGAAGGGATGCGAGGAGATGTCGCTCAACTTTCAACATCTTTTAGAAGCCATCTGGTTGGTGGTTGACCTACCCCTCTGAAAAATGATGGAGTGAACGTCAGTTGGGATGATGACATTCCCAACTGAATGGAAAAATCATCCGGAAGTTCCAAACCACCAACCAGCCAAAAAACAGGAGATGGAACAAAAGAAATCAACACATTATCCTTTTTCCCAGGGGGATGAACAGATGAATCACCATAAGTCCCAGCTATTTTGCTGAGCAAACCACCTTCTCCTCCTCCACTGCCATCCACTTCTCTGCGCTGACACCGTTCCTGAATGCAAAAACAACGGGTGCAAAATGGCAGGTATTGTAGCAACCCCCCCCAAAAAATAGAAAAAACAAAATCCTACTCAAATAATGCGAAATTACTTTTCTATGCTTCTGGTGTTATAATTCTGATTACAAATGGATTAACACCCAAAAATCTAAACACATGATCAACCAAGAAAGTTTGCGGAGCCCCAAGTGATCTCCGTTCATGTCAGTCTCCAATCATATGCACGGAACCTGTACGTGGCTAACCTTGGAATTCCACCCAAAACGTCTTTGTTTCTCTTGCTGAGATGGTGCATTCCTCCATGAAATGGCAACCTAGGGACAATTTTACATCCCAAATTGTTGGATACCCACTAATCAACCTCTGCTGGGGATAGTTTATAAATGTTTCTTCTGGTTGGTGGTTGACCTACCCCTCTGAAAAATATGAAATTCAGTTGGGAGTATTATTCCCAATATATGGAAAAAACACATGTTCCAAACTACCAACCAGTTATTACTAATACTGGGTTTACCACATTCGCCATTGACCTTTGCCAAGGGTGACCGGGTGACCCATCATAAATTGGCGACATCTCACCATCAAGTGGGTGCTTCACCAGTCATTGTTCCGCTTTAACCTTTGCCCATCTCTTTCATTGGCGTTGGGTCACCATTCTTGGTTCTAACAACTTTCAATAAGTTGCAATTAAGAGCAGAATGCAACAACATACACATATCCTCCATTGATAGCCGCAACACATCCAAAATCATGTTGCTTTGTGGCTTATTCTTGCATGGCGTTCAGATACTTGAGATGATTCATTTCATAGTCCCATTTTATGGTTGATAATGGGGGGTGGCTTTCCATTGCGGATCCCACATGATACCAATTGCGGTATAGAGCAATTTATCCGAACGCACGATATCGCTAAAACCCTCTGGCTGATGAGCATATCAATATTCTCTACAATGTGGGGCATCCAAAATTCGTTCATAACCCCATCGAACTATGTATCTCGACCATGAATCTAAATCCTATAGTTCGTAAAGTTAGAAACCAACTGTTCAATCTCTCCAGTCCCATCCAGGGTGGTCCATGTCGCCGGCCACAGCCCAGCTGCTGGTTCTGCTTCGCGGGAAGTTCTCCCCGCGCTGCTGCCATGCAGGTCGCCATCCACCGACGCAAGCTCCCGGCGGCATCCTGTGAAGGAATGGACATCTGAGTTGTGCAAAATGGGGATTGATTCACCAAAAAATGGCAAAAAACAACAGGATTTCATGGCCAAGCTGCAAAAATAGTGAGGATTTCCTGGCTGCTGTTATTTTGAAAGGCAACATCTACACCTTTGGCCCTTGAAATTGAACGGAGATTCAAGTGTTCTCCTTTCGGTGCACGAGGAGTTTGGTGATTTCAAAACAGAAAGGCTTGTTGCCAGCGCAGCGCTGAAATCACCAATTGTTTGTATATATTTATTGTTTTTCGTCGATATATTACATGATCTTATGTTTTTTGTTGTCCATGCACAAACCTTTTCTATTAGAAATACAGACAGGTTTGTTGTGGGTGTGAAAAAGGCAATTTGTTTCCCCAAATACATTACATGATCTAAAACCATATTGGCTTTTGGCTGTTGTGCACAAGTTTTTTCTAGTGGAAATAGAGCTTAGAATGGTTAATCACCCAACCCCCCCCCAAAAAAAAAAAAATGTTTTTGGGACTACTTGGATCTAGGCATGTTCAGACTAGTCTGGAAAACATTATGTTGTTTGGGATTCTTTGTTTTTTGTTGGTTTCTTTGTTTCTTTTTTTTCGTTTCTTTGGGTTTTGATTCCTTAGGATTAGTCCAGATTAATCCAGATTAATCCGAACCAAATCTGATTCATCGTGCCCCCAAGGCATTCTTGTGAAATCAGTACTTTAAAAAAAAGGTATGCTAAAACATGGTGCCGGGCATCTGAGGAGGCCCCCGCTGTTGTCACTTGTCAAACATTTTACAGGGGGGGACCACAAAACGCTGAAAAACGAAACTTTAGCATCAGGAGCAATTTCATCATCATCATCATCATCATCATCATGAGAACGTACAGCAGCGTAGCATGACGTATGTGTGCAAGTGCATGAGAACGTACAGCAGCGTAGCATGACGTGTGTGTGCAAGTGCATGAGAACGTACAGCGGCGTAGCATGACGTATGTGTGCAAGTGCATGAGAACGTACAGCAGCGTAGCATGACGTATGTGTGCAAGTGCATGAGAACGTACAGCAGCGTAG
>Ga0126342_10005511_pt1 | contig 22120 bp, 26 predicted proteins | sample Cyp1metagenome_FD_92528 | JGI IMG/M metagenome (GOLD analysis project Ga0126342, IMG submission 92528) | Coral microbial communities from Lord Howe Island, Old Settlement Bay, Australia - Cyphastrea 1 metagenome | ecosystem: Host-associated > Invertebrates > Cnidaria > Coral ...
GGACCGAAAGGTGCTTGAGGTCTCCTCTCTTTCTCTCTCTTTCTCTGACTATCTACCCACCTACCAACCTATCTTCTATGTATCTATCTATCAATCGATCTATCTATCCCTCTCTCTCTCTCTCTCTTTCATCTAATTACCTATCTATCTTTCTTTCTTTCTTTCTCTTTCTTTCTTTCTTTCTTTCTTTATCTTTCTTTCTTTCTCTTTCTTTCTTTCTTTCTTTCTTTCTGTCTTTCTTTCTTTCTTTCTTTCTTTCTCTTTCTTTCTTTCTTTCTTTCTCTTTCTTTCTTTATTTCTCTTTCTTTCTTTCTTTCTTTCTTTCTTTCTTTCTTCTTTCTTTCTTTCGTTCTTTCTTTCTTTCTTTCTTTCTCTTTCTTTCTTTCTTTCTTTCTTTCTTTCCTTCTTTCTTTCTTTCTTTCTTCCTTCCTTCCTTCCTTTCTTTCTTTCTCTCTCTCTCTGTCTCTCTCTCTCTCTCTATTTCTCTATCTCTCTCTCTCTCTATTTCTCTATCTCTCTCTCTCTATTTCTCTATCTCTCTGTGTGTCTATCTATCTATTTCTCTATCTATCTTGGTATCTCACTGTCTCACTATGTGTCTATTTGTCAATCTGTCTATCTATCTATCTATCTATCTATTTATCTAGCTGTCTATCTATCTATTTGTCTATCTGTCTATCTGCCTTTCTTTCCATCTGTCTATCTATCTGTCTATCTCTCTATCTGTCCATCTATCTCTCTATCTATCTGTCTATCTCTCCAACTATCTATTCTCTCTATCTATCTGTCTGTCTATGTATCTATCTATCTATCTATCTATCTGTCTATGTATCTATCTACCTCTTTATCTATCTATCTTGGTATCTAACTATCCGTCTGTAAACCTATGTATCTGTCTGTCTATCTCTCTGTCTATCTATCTATCTATCTATCTATCTATTTATCTAGCTGTCTCTCTATCTATTTGTCTATCTGTCTCTCTTTCTATCTGTCTATCTATCTGTCTATCTCTCTGTCTATCTATCTATCTATCTTTCTATCTATCTATCTGTCTATCCATCTATCTATCTTTCTATCTATCTATCTATCTATCTCTCTATTTCTCTATCTCTCTGTCTGTCTGTCTGTCTGTCTATCTATCTATCTATCTATCTATCTGCAAGATCAAAAACTAAGAAACCACGGAAAATGCATCTTTGCAGATCCTCTTCAAATGTCCCACGCGTAGCATGGTTTTTGGAAATGAGACAAAACCCTCAAGTTTTGCTCATTCTTGACAAAGTGCACAATCTCTTGCGCCTGCCACGCGAAACGACATCTGAACCTCCAAAAGTGCCGCGAACATGTGGTATTTTGTACATTTTCACTTCGACATGTGCTTCGCGCCACAACGGCGTGCACCTTTTCCACATCGGAACTTCCAAAAGTGGCGCGAACATGTGGTGCTTTGTACATTTTCACTTCGAAATGTGCTTCGCGCCACAACGGCGTGCACTTTTTCCACATCGGAACTTCCAAAAGTGGTCCGAACGTGGTGTGTTTTGTACATTTTGGCTTCGAAACGTGCTTCGCGCCACAACGGCGTGCACTTTTTCGACATCTCAACTGCCAAAAGTGGTCCGAGAATGGTGTGCTTTGTACATTTTGACTTGCAAATGTGCTTCGCGCCACAACGGCGTGCAATTTCTTCTTACTCTTTCTCTTCTACTCTTCTTTCTTCTAATCTTTCTCTTCTCTCTGCCTCTTCCCTGCTCTGCTTTTCATCTGTTCATATTGTTGGAAGTTTGACTTCTAAACTTCCTTCGACCATTATACCAGTCACTTCAGCTCACTGAAAACAAGGTGCAGCTCTCAGTTCTCAGAAACTTCCATCTCCACAGCGATGCTTTCAGTGATCCCATCAACGGTGATCTTGTACTTCTTGGCAGTGCCAGTTGAGACAACAGCCTGAGTGTTCTCAGTGGTATCATCGTCAGTGCTATAAAGGAGATCCGGTGGGAATGCCTCAGTGGGGTGCCAAACTTCTTCAGCACTGATACTGGAAGGGCCAAATGTCCAAGCAGCCCACGGCAGCGCAATCCAAATGGCACAGTTCCATTGAGTTCGTGTCGGACTTTAGTCAGTTGATTCAGTGTGATGCTCAGCTGAAATGCCGCACCAAATACAGTTCAGCTTCAGTGAAGACAAAGTCCTCATCCAGTGAATCAGTGGACAGGCAGTGATCCAACCATTGACGATTGAAAGTCAACAGTCGACGGTGCCCAGTTTCAATGGCGGAGGTCTCCGCAGCATCAGCATTGTGCACAGTGCGTCCAGTGATCCTTGTCAGTGAGGGATTGATGCGCACCAAAAACAGTGGTTCAGCCAGTTGCTCATCAGTCAAAGTGATTGAACTGGCCCAATGCATTTGCAACAGTCGCAAAAGTGCAGACCTTGCAGTGTACCAACAGTTCACCTGGGCATTCGTGAACAGTTCAGGCGAAATGCGACCAGCGGTAATGATCGCAGTGCCAACGCTCTGCGGCACGGCAAACATCACAGTGTCGACTGGTCATTGGCCAGTGGCAGTCCCTTCAGCATCGGCTCAGGAACATGACCAAATGGACAGTCGCAGTGCTGTAGAGCTCATACTCAGTGCGAGTGTAGCTCCAGTGAGGCCGGGCGCCTCAGGGCCAGTGAAATCTTCCCAGTGACTCGCAGTGCGACGGGATCTCACCAACTGCAGCGACCACAGGTTGCACTTGTCATTGGGCAGTGCCATACGCAGACAGTAAAGACCAGCAGTCTGCAATCCAGCAGTCATCACTCGTGGCCGCCAGTGAGGATAAGTGGAAGTCAGCGCAGTCTTCTCACAGCGGTTCCTCCTCAAAGTGATCATCTGGTTGCACAGTGAAGTGCACTGCATCTCAAGTGTGCCAGTCAGCTCGAAGTCAGGCACAGCGTTGAATGCAGACATCTGCCGTTGACTCTCAATGTGCACAGTCAACAGATCAGTGACCTGAAGTACAGCACTCCATCCAGTACAGTCTATCAACAGCGAGGCTGTGAACATCAGAGCTAGCAGCAGCAGTAGTTGCCATCCTCAAGGCCAGTGAGTCTGGTAGGAGAGCTTAGTGCACAGTGCGGCCAGAGACACTAAGTGAGCCAAAAATGCAGTCGAAGCTCAGTGCTTCAATTTCCATCATCACAGGCTCAAAAAACTGTGGCTTCAGGCGTTCAGTAAATCAAACGCAGTGACAAAAACGTGCACGACAGTGGCTTTGGAAACAGTTCATGCAAAAAACGGCTATACAGTGAGTGAGTGGCATGCAGTGCCCCCCCTTAAGTTTACAGAGGGTGCAGTTATCTATTCTCAATACGTGCCAGTGTTTTAAACAGTTAGCTTGGTGAAATCGATGCTGGTAGTATCTACAGTTCAAACCAGTCAAAAGAAGTGCAAACACACAATTTCTTTAAATGCGAAATCAACCGTTCAGAACCAAGATACTTAATGAGAACATCGGCACAGTTTACCTTAGTTCCTACCTTTCTCAGTTTGATGCTACCTTTCCCTATAAAGGAATCTCAGTTCTACATGCTTTGTCTTTTTTGTTTGACCCAAACCTAGTGGCCATGCTTTTCCCGGCAGTTGAAACAGTGTGTATGGTAATGTTCACCGATCTGGCGAGTTTTGCTTCAATGACCAGGTTTCGAACAAAGAGTGCTTCACTCACTAGTGCCTTGTCCTATAGCGTACAGTTCAGCTTCACCGGAACTCAGCGCAATTGTTCCTTGTGTCCGGCTTCCGAAAGACACAGTTGAGTTCAACAGTTGAACAACAGTTCCACTAGTACTCTTTCGAGTAGTCCTACAACCAGCCCAGTCAGGGTCAACCTAGAAGTCAATGTCAAGTTGACAGTCTGAGTTTGAAAGAGTCACGCTTGGGCAAATTCTTTGACAGTACTCCTTAGTTCCAGCGATGTACTTGGTAGATGTTTCATCTCAGTGACACTCTCAGTGGTTGGTGCAGTCAAATCTCGCGAAAGCTCCTCAGTGGAATACGCTATGTCGGGTCAAATCAGTGTAAGCCAGAATAGTTTACCAACTATTGCTCTGTACCTTTTGTGATCGCTCGCATTCAGTGGTTGAGGCACAAAGTTTGGCTTGGCAATGCTTCCGGCAGTGCTCACAGGTCTTCCAGCATTTCTTTTCACGCGCGAAGTGGGCATAGTGATGTCAATGCTATTGTCGTTGTGTCTCAGTGTCCTTCCCAGAAAGTTGAAGGAAGTCTGTGGTTTCAGTTCACCTTCTACATTCAGAAGAACCTCGTTTGACAGTTGTTCGGTGAACGTCTTGATACGAGCAGGGTCTCCGCAAACAAGAAGATCATCAACGTAACACAGTACATACAGTTCCTTGGAGTAATGACAGTACAAGTTCGGATCAGTCTTGCACCGCTGAAAGCCAAGCGATGCCATGGTCTTGGCAAAGTGCGTTTGCCAAAGTGCAGGTGCTTGCTTCAGTCCATACATAGCTCGTTTCAACAACCACAGGCAGTTATTCTCGGGATAGAATTCAAAAGGTGGTCGCATGAACAGTCGCTCAATCGTAGGTGCGTGAAAGAATGCAGTGGAGATGTCACAAGTGATCATTGACCCACAGCGGGACAGTGACAGAAGGAGAAGGACAGTGACAGAAGGAGAAGGAGAAGGGTGACAAGAGTAGGAGTTGACGCGAAGGTGTCGTCAGTGTCCATATCTTCTTGAAAACATCCATGCGCGACTAACCTACAGCGTACCTTATGCGGCGTTTCCCTGCGCATCACCCATCTACAGTCTGCCGCGTTGTCTATGTCATCTTGTGAACAATGTTCCAGTGGATTTTCATCAAAAACATCGAAACCTCTCATGAATGACATCTCGGTCATCATTCCTTCCTTCAGCTCATCTTCATTAAACTCAGGATCTACATGCATCAGACATGGTTCAGTGAGACCGGGTTCCTGTTTAATCTCTTCAGTGTCTTCGTTTGTTTCAACGGGAATCACCGTGTCACCAACAGTCACGGCTGAAACGCATGCAGTGAACTGAGTCAGGTCTGTCAGTGCTCCTATGGCTTGTCGTTGGGTTTCCTGAATGTCTTCGTCTGACAAGTCATCTTCAGTTTGACGTTTTGGACTTCTAATCCGTTCAGTGGCAGGCAGTCTGACGCCATTCCCTTCTTCAGGCAGTGATTTCAGTGATTCAACGTCTTCAGCTACAGAAGGACTGTAATCATCCGGTGCAGGTTCAGCATGCTCAGTCTGTTCAAACGCAGTGTCCGTGTTTTCCCGTTCAAGTCCAGGTGGTTCACGGATTCGTCCTGAAACATGTAATGACGGAGGAAGAACAAAAGTAGTGTCAGTGGTATCTTTACCGCTAGGGTCCCATGGTGTCACGTTCAGTGCTTTGTGCAGTGTCTTGCTCCTTTCTTTGATGGGACACCTCTACGCACAGTACGAACCTTATGCATAGAACCATTTCCAAACACCAGTGATTCGTCCACTTCAGTGTCCTTTCCTAACCAAATGCCCTCGTGCCAAGCAGTGCCAGCTTTATGTCTCAAGTTTCAAGGCAGTTTGAACAGAACAGTTTCTCCAAACTCGCAAAGTCCAGTTTGATAGTCCTTTTTCCATCTGCGAAAATAAGATGTTTGTCCGTCCTCGTGAGTCATGTAGCGGTTCAATAAGAATTGGCATGTTTCACAATCCAAGGAAAGATGCAGTCATTCGAGGTAATCTCAGTACCTAAGTGTTCTTGAAGTTGCAGTCGAAGGGTCCTTGCTTGTCCGAGCAGTGTTTGCTGCAATCTACCAATTGAACCGTGTGCTTGTTTCCAGTCCTTAAGTGTTGCTCTAGTACTCATGCCTCCGAGTTGGTTCACAGTTTCAGTGACAAGTGCTTTCAGTGATGGCTCCTTGTCATATTGGAGGATACCACAGGTTCTACCAGTTTCATAGATGAATTTCTTCAGTTCAGCTGTGCTGTATGCTTGTCTGCCTTTGCTTGGTACAACAGCTGACATAGACAAACCAACTTGAACATCAATTGCGTTCAGGACAGTTTGTTGTTGAATACCTTGTCCAGTGGAAACAAATAAGTAGTCAACTTGAATTACCGGCTGTCTGTCAGTGTTTCGCTTGCTTTGTCGTTCCTTGCCTTTGGCACGAACACGGTGTTCACACCATGACCTATACGGAAGGTGTGTCAGGTTGTGTTGTGCTTGCTGTTGTTCAGTGGGCTCGTTTGGTCTAGGCCCTATGCAATGCTTTTGCTTCACGCGCTGCTTTGTCGTGTGTCTCTTGTTCAACAGTGATTTCAAGTTCAGCACGTTGAAACACAGTCAAGCCAGCCCAGTGCGGTGACAAAGGTGGTTCAGTCCGATCATCAGTTCTCCACACATCAGTGTGCACTTTTCCATTCCAATCATCACTACTGGTACGAAAGAAAACAGTCATTCTCAGTTGTCCTACGTCAGAGTGGTCTAGTCCCGTATCGTCTGGAACAAACAGGTCTCTTCGTGCTGTGATATGAAAACGTATCCAGGCAACAGGTGTGTGAAGCCAGTGATCTGAGGTTCTCACTTCTGCAGCTTCAGGAAATGGTGCTAGTAGTAGACTCTGCACTCTTCATCATCCCAGTTCTTGCAGTAATACTTATAGCATCTCCGATACTGTGTGGGAGTGAGCGCGCTGCATTGTCAGTGCTGCTTGGCGGTTTGTCAATTTCTTGAATCTCAACTTCAGCCGTCTCAGGTCCCTGAGATGTCGTCTCGTCTTAGTATATGCTCGTTTCAGCGGTGGTTGAAGCTTCAAGTGAAAAAACAGTTCTGCCTTTCCAATGTTCTTTCTTCATTTCTGCCTGGTTGGTCAGTTTGTTGAATTTCTCAGTGACAGTTTCAACTTTCAACTCTACCTTCTCCAAAGTCAAGGGTGGTGACTCTGGTGCCGCTGGGCCTGTTCAGTGGAACAGGGCAGTCTGACCTGTTAGGCATGAACATCAATCTTCTAGGTCGTTTGTGACTTCTTGTCAGTGTGCCCCCTGCTTCATCCAATTGCCAGTAATCAGTATGATAGTGAGTTCATGGATGGATAACATTGATAAGTACTTTGAGTTGATCAACTGCATCAGTGCTTGTGTCGTGTTGTGGTATGCCAGCGCAGTTAGGATCAACACCAAGTGTGTTCATGTACTCATCCAGCGCACGTTCATATGGATTCATGACAGTCTCATCGTATGCCACAATGCATGGTGTGAGGTACAACAGTGTGCCATGCCGGGTAACGTTGACAGTTTCTTCTTGGGGCGTCAAAAGTTTCATACAATCTTTACCAGTCCAATAACCTTGAAATAACAGTCTGGCAACAGAAACCAAACAAAAAGGAATATCACAAACGTAGTAGTTGACAAACAGTGTCACTCCATCGGCGCTGTACTTGATCAGTTTCTTTCCCAAAATAGTCAAGGGTTTTCCAGCCACGCTTCTTTGTCTTGGTGGGTCATTACCTACCGGCAGCAGTGGATAATCAGGTGCATAATCAGCAGGACAGCAGTGAGCAGCAGCTCCAGAGTCGAAAAGGATCCAGTGTTCATGCGAAGGTACAGCCGCGACACACTTGTCATGGTATGTACTCAGTGCGTCATGATACGAATCAGTGTGACACTAGCGGTCTGGAAAATCCAGTCTCCCCGAAACAGTCTCAGGAATCGGTGGTAGTCCTTGAGGTCTACCAAAAGAATTCAAAACAGCAAGAGTTGCAATGCAGGCTCCAAACAGTCCAGGCTTTGTGTGAACAGTGCGTGTCCTAGAGGCAGTGGCTTTAGGAACAGCTCTGATATGTGAGTGTGTCTCACCACTCTCAACGTCAGTCACATTCACACTTTGTACAGCTGAAACGTTTGGTGCAGCGGCAGTGCTCTGCGTGGAAGCTGCAGTTCTTCCATCAGTGAGCTGGACGATACATGTGGCTGAGGTTGGGACAGTGCTGGAGACGCAGTGGGAGCATGTTCGGTCTCCCAAGTCCAGTGGTCATACCAACCGTCAGTCTGCCAGTCGGAGTCATCATAACCGCATGGGTCCTGGTAGTAGTCACAGCAATCACCGTAACTCCAGTCATCATACGTCAGTGCTCCTGTCCGGTCAGTCCAGTCACTCTCTTCATCATAGTACTCATATTCTTCATTCTGAATGTCTTGAGTTAGTTTCATCATACACAGTGGCAACATTCTTACAGTCCTTTGACAAGCGTCCATGTTGTCCACAGTTCCAACGCTTTGGTCTTTCCTTTCCTTTTCCTTTGTACACAGTGGGGGCCGATTTGCTGCTTCCAGTGTTGCCTTTTCGGCCATAGGGGAACAGTTTTCCGCTTCCTTTGCCTTTCAGTGTTCCAAAGGGGGGCATTTTTCCTCTTCCTTTGCCTTTCGGTGGGGGCCCATCTTGCCCCTTCCACCTTTTCGCCATAGTGCAGGTCCTCCAGTGTCCGTTGGCCTATAGTTTGCTACAGGTCTTGATTGATAGTACGCAGTGATCACCTCTTTGGGTGTCCATTGTCCTCACATTCAGTCTCAGGTGTTGTTGCAGTGCTCCAGTTGTCTTGCTCAGCAGTGTCGCTACTAGGTTGTTATCGGGCAGTGGTGCTCCGGCTTGTCTTTCATACCTAGCCTTCAGTGTTTCCAATTCAAAGTAGTCTTGTTCAAAGTGGTCGGGGCGAAACCTGAATTCCAGTTTCTTTGTTAGCAAACTGATTTCCAGTGCAGTTCGTGGTAGTGAAAACTTTCGACTCAGTATGCGCCATGTCTCAAAACCATTCAGTTCAACATTTCCCCTTACTACCAGTCTGGCACTTTCAGTAGTCAGTTGGGCTAGCAAGTAGCGCAGCTGACGACTAAATCGAATTAAGCCAGTGTCAAAGAATTGTGGATTCTCAGCTTCCAGTGCCTCGAGTCTTTCATCAGCGATGACTGCAGCAACAGTCTCAACATTCTCCATCACTTCCGCTGCTTCAGTCTTGAACAGTTCTACGTACGATTTCACATACCAGCTCCAGTCTTCCCAGTGTTCTATCTTGCCAAAAAACTTGTCTGGCAGCGGGAGCTTGTTGTTTCCTCCAAGCGCGTTTCCATCTCTGAGTTGTGCCGTGTCTCAATTCTACTTCTCTACGGCCTCTACAGTTGTAGTAGGAGTCAGTGCTCCGCTACTTTGCGAAGCTAGTGGATCTTTCTCCTGTACAACCTACAGTGGTCAGTTCACACCAGTGGACTCAGCAGTCAGCTTACTTTTGCTCAGTGTGGCTTGAGCCAACAGTCAGTGTTGGCAGTCTGTCAGTTGACACGAGCAGAGTGCGCAGTGAACAGTGTCATCTCAGAAACACCCAACCAACCAACAGAACCAATAGACCACCAAGAGCATAGCCGCACCAAGACACCGAGACGATTACCGGTTGACAGAAGAATAGAGATAGACATAGACAACGACATTGAGTTAGACATAGATATGTAGACCGGTAGAGGGGGAGAGCTAGTCATTGACTACTTGGTCGCTGAGGGTATTCTGCCAAAAACGCCGTAGATTGTGCCATTTGCTAAGCATGCTACTTTCTCACCTTCAGCTTCTGGAAAGCAATCCACCACCTGCTTGTTCGCGAAATCCTGAGAAGAATTGTATCCAATGACATACACAGCTGCAACTATCCAACATTCTGAAAGAAGACATGAAAGACTACGGGGGGTAGATGCTCCATTCGGCCTCTGAGAATTTCTTTGCTGTCTCCACAGACTTGAAATTCACAAAGGCAAAGCCGCGGTTGCATGGTCCTGACGACTCTGACATGAACTTCTGAAGAGGGTCCAACAAGGAAGAATCTGACTTATGCATGATCAGCATTTATGCAGTCTTCGAATTCACAAGGGTGTGCAAATCAGCCAATCAACAAAATGTGTGAAAAATCACCAATTCAATCCCAGCAGTCCAGCCTTCACTTTGTGCGTCGGGCTTCTCAGGCAGGAACACAAAGTCGAAGTCCGAACCATATTTTCTGACAGGTGAACCAAAGTGACCAAAAGGTGAACCAGTGGATGACGAATGCAAGAGCCAAACTTACTTACTTGGCCAGTGTGCAATCCCTACGTACTTATCAGATTGAATGTTTGCACATATGATCCAGAACACGGTATACAAAGGAACCTAGAATGACTTAGATGTAGCACTTGCTGCATAGATGCAACGGGCTGTGATTTGTTTACGGAGCGCCTCTTCAGCAAATCCAAAAACTGCTCACGGGTGTACTTCAGAGGGACACCCCTGCGTCACGCCACGTCGCGCTCACAGGTGAATGTCCAAGCACGTTCATGTCCAAGCAAGCCCAAGGCTAGTGAATTGCAGCGCTGAGTCAGGGACCGCAACATGAGCAAGGTTTCCTTGCTGGCACTTGGCAGCAGGGAAGCAAGCATTGAAGGCGGAGCCTCATCTCAGAATCTTTTGAAACCAGGATTACTGTATCAGACATGACCTCCCATGCCTATACTCAGCACCACTCAAGTACCATGACTATAGTTTCTTCAAGAGTCATGCCTAGTGACACCCACGCTGCACCGACTGTCACAACCAATCAAAGCACCACCAGCAAGAAAATGTCATAACTCATGACTAAAGGTCATGTGCAAGTGCTGGTGGCAAACGCTCAGCTGCCACTGGAGGTCCCAACTCCTAGAACTGTTAGCACATGTTAGCAGTTAGCATTGTTAGATACGAGCACAAGAGAATCAAGAGTAAAGCAAGAATCTGGGTGCTCCGTTGCTTGTTTGTTTCACTGAGTTCCAAACAGGAGTTGCAACTGATGGGAAGGAGGTCGGAGCCGGAAAGTATGGTGGCGGCTTCATGAAGCCTGGAAAGCTGAGAAACTGCAGCTGAAGGGTTGATGCAACATGCTGCAGCATCTTCACAGCAAATCACCGTTGTAGTTTGACGTCTATCCATATTTAAATAATATTCATCCACCATCTACGTTGTTCGATTGAGAGCCTGTTGGTGTGCTTGGAGGAATGTATGGCGGAGTTGCCTTAGGCGGTTCGGCTCTCGAGGAATATCTGGACATTTCAAACATGGTTTCAGTTCTAGCCTGCACATTTCAGCCTGCATGACTCACTGCATAACGCACTGACTCACTGCACTCTTTCTCAACTTAGCTTCTCGCCGTCTTTTTGCTGTTGCGTCTTTTTTCCCCAGATACACCTGGATGCGCACACATGGAAAGCAAGAATGGCTCCACAACTTCACTCTCCGCAGCAGCCAGCCTGCAAATGCCTTGGAAAATGGAATTTCCTGCAAACACTGGAAGATATAACAAGAATTTGAAGACAAATCTGGAAGGTTGAGTCCATTGCAGACACTTCTCAGATCTCAGAATCGTTCTCTCTCAACTTCCTTTTCAGGCTTTTAGGCCGTCCTTGCCCGCATCGTCCAGGAACAGAGGTTGCCAATCAGGCCTGCAGATTTGTTAGTTGAGAGATGATGAGAGAAAATCTCCTACAGAACTAAAGCTCCAGCACAAGTCATCCTGAGAAAGACTTGCTGCACTGCATCTACTGGAGACAAATGTTCGCTGCATGTTTTTGTGTGTGTGTGTGGGTGTGTGGATGTATGGTGGATCTCAGAGGCTGGAGACCTTCCTATTGCCCGTTCGTTTAGTCAGACAGGCTTCACTTTCTTTGTACCATTGCCAAGTACAAGTGTTTAACTATCAGACTCAAAGCAAAGATGCAATCTCGTTTTCAATGGTCTTTCACTATGTGGACAATCTGCCCATCAAACAAAACAATGGCCTGTCCAACAGCTTTTCAATGAACTTCTCATCCCGAAGGTTCTCCATGTTCTGTTCCCGGCCCTGCACTCGTGCAAAAGAGACCTGCGAACAGGCAATTCAAAAATGACATTCAAAGTTCAAAGAGGTGTTTGACGTCCCATTCGACTCTCGAACCCAAAGGCACTTGCTCTACAGACAAAAGCCTCGGCAACCTTCGCACTGCCAAAACCAGGCAGGCACTGCCTCAGTTTTTTGAAAACAATTTGAACCAACTTGATTCAAAACAACTCGAAACATTCTGATGTGCAGTACATGTTGACATACATGCATACGTGGCAAACCCTACACACCTTTTTTCAAAACTCTGAGGCATGTACTTGGTCTTGGCCCCATGAAATTCTTGCATGAACCTCAGCTCCACCGAGCACCAAATGCAAGAAAAAAATCGAAATTCAAAGATGCCCAGAGGTTTATAACATCCTCATCTATTCAACCCCCTTCGCCTGGAGTCGTGAGGGTGGTTCATTCTGGTGCCTATGTCTAAGGATCGTAAATCGCATTGGAGTGCCTGCACCGAGGTTGCGATAGTGATTTGTCAGCAAATTTTCTCAATTTAAAAGCTTAGAAAAGTTTGCTGTGTGTAAAATGTTCTCTGTGTAAAAGTTTCTCGGCGTAAATGTTTCTCTGTGCAAGGGTTTCTCTGTGTAAAAGTTTCTCTGTGTATATGTTTCTCTGTGTAAAAGTTTGTTCTGTCTAAAAAATTTCTGTGAATAAAAGTTTCCCTAACTCTGTGTAAAGTTTCTCTGTGTAAAAGTTTGCTGTGTGTACAAGTTTCTGTGTGCAAAAGTTTCCCTGTGCAAAAGTTTACTGTGTCTAAACGTTTCTGTGTGTAAAAGCTGCTTGTATAAATGGTTCGCTGTGCAAGGGCTTCTCTGTGTAAAAGTTTCTCTGTGCAAAAGTTCGCTGTGTGTAAATGTTTTTGTGTGTGTGTAAAAGTTTCTCTGTGTAAATGCTTCTCTGTGCAAGAGTTTCCCTGTGTAAAAGTTTCTCTGTGCAAGAGTTTGCTGTGTGAAAAAGTTTGTGTGTGTAAAAGTTTCTCTGTGTAAATGTTTCTCTGTGCAAGGGTTTCCCTGTGTAAAAGTTTCTCTGTGTAAGAGCTGGTTGTGTGAAAACGTTTGTGTGTGTAAAAATTTCTGTGTGTAAAAGCTGGCAGTGTGTAAAGGCTTCTGTGTGTGTAAATGTTTCTCTGCGTTAAGGTTTATCTGTGTAAGAGTTTGCTCTGTGTAAAAGCTGGCCGTGTGTAAAAGTTTGCTGTGTGTAAAAGTTTCTGTGTATAAAAGATTCTCTGTCTGAAAGATTGCTGTGTGCAAAAGTTTCGCTGTGTAGAAGCCTTTTTGTTCAGGGGTTTCTCTGCGTGAAGGCTTGCTGTGTGTAAAAGCTTCCGTGTGTAAAGGCTTCTCTGTGTAAAAGTTTCTGTTTGTAAGAGTTTTCTCTGTGTGAAGAAGTTTCTCTGTGTAAAAGCTTTTCTGTTTACAGTGTAGACGCTTTTTTGTGTGACAGCTTGCTGTGTGTAGAAGCTTCTCTGTGTAAAGGTTTTGCGTGTAAAAGTTTCTGTGCGTGAAAGTTCGCTGTGTGTAAAGGCTTGGCTGTGTCAAGGCTTCTCTGTATAAAGTTTTTCTGTGCAAAAGCTTCTGTGTGCAAAAAAAAACTTCTGTGTGTAAAAGCTTGTGTGTGTAAAAGTTTGCTGTGTGTAAAAGCTTCTGTGTGCAAAAGATTCTCTGGGTAAAAGCTTGCTGTGTGCAAAAGCTTGCTTTGTGGAAAAGTTTGCTGTGGATAAAAGCTTCCCTGTTTCTGTGAAAAAGGTTCTCTGTATACAAGCTTCTCTGTGCAAAAGTTTGCTGTGTGTAAATGCTTCTCTGTGTCAAATCTTCTCTGTGGAAAGCGTAGGGGTCGCTTGCTTTGGCGCCGAGATCCGTTTTTGGAGCAGATTTTCAGCTAGAGGAGAGCGGAGATGATTTGAGAGTGCGCTGAGAAGAGCTGAGACTGTCAAGAGCTGAGATCAGCAGAGAAGGTGTGAGAGGAGCTTAGAAGATGTGAGAAGAGGGAAGAGGAGATGAGAAGACGTAAGATGAGCTGACATGAGCTGCGGAGAGCTGAGAAGAGTTGAGAAGAGCTGTGAAAATCTTAGAAAAGTTGAGAGAAGCTGAGATGAAAAGAGATGAGAAAAGCTCAAATGACAGGAGAAGGGAAGAGAACAGTCGTGATCAGCTGACAAGAGCTGAGAAAGGGAGAGAAGACATGAGATGGGATGAGATGAGATGAGATGAGGTGAAAAAAGTTGAGAAGACATGAGATGAGATGAAATGAGATGAGATGAGATGGGATGACACAGACTGCGGTGACAGTGGGATGCAGTGAGCAATTTCCAAGAGAAGCTGCGATGTGATGAGATCAGATGAAATGAGAGAAGATTCAACATCCAAAAGACATGGCATCAGATTGAAAGTCAAGAGATTGTTGCTGTGAAGCAGGGAAGGCTTGCCTGTCATCTATAGGCACAGACTTTGCTCCGCTCTAGAGGCTATAAGCGTTTAAGTTTTGAAACTTCCGCCCGCGGCTTGCCCGGGAACCACTTGTACTATTGTCTTTTGCAGCTGGACACCATAAATCGTAATGGAGTGGCCGCATCAAGGTTGCGATAGTGATTTGTCAGCAAATTTTCGCAATTTTGGCGCTGGTGATTTTCCTTTTAAAATTCCTTCTATAAGTGTTTCAAAATCGTCTTTTTGTTGCGTCGGCGCCGACATCCGGTTTTCAAGCTGCAAATTCTGGCACCATTGTGCGAAAAGGCTTGTGTGTGTGTGTAAAAGCTTCTCTGTGTAAAAGCTTGCTGTGTGTAGAAGCTTCTCTGTATAAATGCTTCTGTGTGTAAGGGCTTCTCTGTGTGAAAGTTTGCTGTGTTTAAAAGCTTCTGTGTGTTAAAGCTTTTCTGTGTAAAAGCCCATCCGTGTAAAAGCTTGCTGTTTGTAAAAGCTTCTGGGTAGGGGCTTCTCTGTGTGAAGGCTCGCTGTGTGTAAAAGCGTCCTGTGTGCAAAAGCTTCTCTCTGTAAAGGCTTCTCTGTGCAAAAGCTTGTTGTGTGTAAAAGCTTCTCTGTGTAAAAGCTTGTTGTCTGCCAAGTACTTTGCTCAAGCTTTGTAGTACAGGGTAGTACGTTGTGTAACTTCTTAGTGCAAAGTAGTACTGGGAAGTACTTTGTGCGAGCTTTGTACTTTGTGCAAGTTTTATGGAACAAAGTAGTACTGGGAACTGCTTTGTGCAAGCTTTGTAGTACAGAGCCGTACTGGGAAGTGCTTCGGGCAACTTTTGTAGTACAAAGTAGTACTGGGAAATGCTTTGCGCAAGCTTTGCAGTACAAAGTAGTACTGGAAGTGCTCTGTGCAAGCGTTGTAGTTCAAAGTAGTACTGGGAGGTGCTTTGTGCAAGCTTTTTAGTGCAGAGTAGTACTGTGAAGTACTTTGTGCAAGCTTTGTAGTACAAAGTAGTACTGGGAAATGCTTTGTGCAAGCTTTGTAGTGCAAAGTAGTACTGGGACATACTTTGTGCGAATCTTGTAATACAAATTACTACTAGGTGATGAGATGAGATGAGATGGGATGACCTGACAGGAGAAGAGTGGTGAAGAGCTGAGAAGAGCTTAGAAGAGCTGAGTTGAGACGAGCTGCGTAGAATGGAGAAGCTGAGAAAAGCTGAAAAGAGAAGAGTTCAGATGTGCTGACAAAAGATGAGAAAAGCTCAAGTGGCATGAGAAGAGAAGAGAACAGTTGTGATCAGCTGAGAAGGGCTAAGAAAGGGAGAGAAGACATGAGATGGGATGAGATGAGATGAGGTGAAAAAAGTTGAGAAGACATGAGATGAGATGAAATGAGATGAGATGAGATGGGATGACACAGACTGCGGTGACAATGGGATGCAATGAGCAATTTCCAGGAGAAGCTGCGATGTGATGAGATCAGATGAAATGAGAGAAGATTCAACATTCAAAAGACACGGCATCAGGTTGACAAGTCAAGAGCTTGTTGCTGCGAAGCAGGGAGGGCCTGGCCGTCACCTATAGGCACAGTCTTTGCTCCGCTCTATAGGTTATAAGCGTTTCAATTTTGAAACTTCCGCCCCCGGCTTGCCCGGGAACTACTTGTATTGTATTGCATTATTTGCATTACTTTCACAACACTCACGGTGAATATCATATTGTATAGTATGTGTGTGTGTGTGCGTGGGCATGCGAACTCGTGGTGACAGATGAAACCCAGCTGGATGGACGCAGCGGGGTTCGAGTCCGAGGGGGGGTGTCACAGTTCGGCATGATTAATCATGCCGAACAGGGGGGCCCCAAAGTGAGTTCGACATGAAAAATCATGGCACCGGCGTCTAGTCTGCCCCGATTCATTGCTAAAGCAAATCCAACTTCAGCGCAAGCAACCACGCTTTCGTGATATGATATTACTTTGAAATTTGCCTGACATGGGCAAACTCCTCCAGAGAGGTTTATTTTAGCTTTGCATGATACAACCACAACCCAACTCCTCAAATCCAGACTGCAACTCAAAATGCCTCTCATGAGAGTGCATTGGTGCCCATTTCCGCTCATCACCACTTACCCCGTTCTGAGGGTTTCACCGTTGTGCCCCTGCTGGTGTTCGAAAGTTGATGAATGCATAGCCCACATTACACCTGCTGCTGAAGTCAATCGGAAGGTACACGAAGTCATACAGGCCCTGGCACAGCACTGCTTCGGCATTCTGGGAACATGCTGGAAATTTGCTGGGAACATGATGGAACATGTGTTTGCGCACTACTGCTGCTGCTGCCCTATACTATAGTTACTATACCATGCCTCATACCCTTTGTCAAGCCGATTGATCAGCATTTCCCGCGTATAGCGATTGGGAATGTTCCTCAGTTGCCAAAGTAAATTTGATCATGCTCCAGTTGTTTCTGATCTTGGTGTTTACATAGGGAACATCATTCAGACTGTCTTGTTGCAGCTGCGCTACCTCAGCATGACAGTGGTGTAGCCTGCATCACAAGTTCGTTCCAAAGATCCAAATGTGATCTTAACACGACAAAAGACGTACAGCTAAGATCCAACATACAGGTCAAAGATGGTTAAACATCGACAAACACAATATAGTGTTCAGGGTGCACCAAACTCTGAAACCACCTCCAAACAGCAACAGCGGGTAAAGAAATGGAGACAGGGATCTTAGTTCATGTGCTTATCACCGCAACCTCCCTCACTCAATCCAACCAAAACTAGTGCAGGTGCCCAAATCATGAATGCTACACTCCTCTACTACAACTTCATGATTCCTTGATTTTTCATTACCTGAATTTCATGGCACAAGGCGAGATCATGCATCACATCAGCAATCAGTCCTGGATAGCCCATTGCTCCGTACATACCAGGCATGCCGAAGGCAGACACAGCAGACACCATGCTTTGCAAGTACCTAAAAGCACACGTTTCGTTGCATTCTCTTGACACCAGTAGACAAGGCCAAATCTGAAACATGTTGAAAGTTCAAACTGTGCCAAACTGTGCCAAACTATGCCCCGTACGTGATCATTGCAGGGTCAGCTGGAGCAGATGCTGCTGCACCCTCTGTCACAAGTTCCTGTGAAGTCTCAATCAAAGTCTACTTGATTCGTGAATCTGAAATGAAGCGCAATAGATTCTCTGGATTCTATAGATCTGAAAAACTGAAGTTTTCAAGTTCGAAAGGAATAGAAAGATAGTGTCTGAAAGGTTCAAATATCCAACGCTCTTTGTTAGGTTCTTCTCAAATTTGTCCGCTTGTTTGGACTAAATGATTCTCCCCTCAAACTCTCTCCGCTCTCTTTTCTTCACCACTATATTATATTGCTTGCATCACAAACAAAACAGGCCTTCTCTTGAGTTGCAGGCACCAGCACCACTACAATATTCCAACGTAGTTTTAGATGACCAACGTGTTCAAAACAAGATAATCCCCACCTCCTTTTACTAAACGTACCCCAAATACCAAAAAGTACGGTTAAATTTTGGGAAATTTCAGACTGGCCAAGTTGATTTTTAATTGATCCCCTTTCGAAAACAAATTAAAAATGAAGGTTCCATTTCAGGGTTTCACCCCCTAATAATAAAAACTAGTCAAACCCGAGGAGTTTTTTATTAGGGTCCGTCTTTTAAGGTCGAAAAAGAAAAAGTATTTCATATTAAGGTTTTTAATTTAATATTAGGGGAAAGCATCGAAATCCAATTTTTGGCAATATTTTAATTAGATTTGAAAAGGAAATCTAATCGATTTTGAAATAGTTTTTTTTAGTTGTTTATATTAGGGTTTTTACTTGAATATTAGGGGAAAGCATCGAAATCCATTTTTTTGCAATATTTTAATTAGATCTTAAAAGGGAATCTATATAGTCGATTTTGAAATACGAAATTTTAGGTCTTTATATGAGGGTTTTTAATTTAGTACAGTATTAGGGGGAAGCTTCGCACCCTAATACTAAATACCCCCTAATACTAAAAACTCCTCCAGGTGTTTATTATTTGGGGGTGGCGGTTTCGTAATAGGGGGAAGGGATTATTTAATTGATTCTTCAGGTTTTTTTTCAAAGCTGCTCTCTTTCTTACAGTCCTTCAAGTTTTCATGAGTCCATCCCGCTCTTAGCCGGGAGTCTCTTTGGACCTGAGGTACATGTGCCCTGATGTTTCTAGCCCCAGGATCCGTTATCATCCGTTATCCAGTCGTCCAGCAATCGCTTAAGTCTTTTCTTGAATTGAGCTTGGTGGTTGTTTGCTTCAGCAAGCTCCTCAAGATACTTGTTCAATCTTGTTCATTTATACTCGTATCTCAGCAACTCCCTGCTGGGTACTCTTTTGTCATTTCAGGTAGTCACTCTATCCTGGTTACAAGTCCTTTTGGACCTACTTGCCGAATACGTTTTTTGACCCTCCAATGAATCATCGCTCTCCAATTTTGAACTCGTGTGTCTTGTTTTATTTTCTGTTGTTTCCATTTTCTTTTGACAAATTTCCTCACCACTTGGCAGACCCAAACCGAAGGCTCCTGCACTAGCAGCTGAGTGGATGGACGCCTGATCAGCTCTTGTGCGACATTCCATGAAATCGCACTGCAGAGAAATTCAGCATTTATCCTGCATTCATCCTAATCCTGCAAGAAAATATATAGCAAGATATGCTACTTAAAGAATATGTTTTTCAATTTTCACGGGAAAGCAACAGCAATACGAGCACACAGGACTGAGACAAAGCCTCCAGATTATGTATCAAATCGAATCCAGTCGGCCCGGCAATTGCCATCGACTCAGCCAGAAAAAAACATTAGCCATATTTAGCCATGGACCATGCGCCTCTCTTCAGTGCCCTCAACCTCCACCAGAAGAGGAAACATTGCATATTTCTTGCATGCACGTGCAACATCTTGTAAAAGGCCAGTGGACATGGCCCCCTAAGGTACAAAGTCTACAAATCCTTTTAGGCCAATGGATCTCCATACAAGGCGTGTTGAAGCAACCACTAATTTTTTTCAGTGTCCTCCAGGATCTTTTGAAGCCTTGTACGAGAAGAAAAACCAAATGAACTCGGATTGTACGAAACATCCTGTCCGTCGATGGCCTTTTGCTCCTTTGATCCCTTTCTGCTGGTGTTTTCATCTTCTGGCCGCGCCTTGTCCATGCCCCGATATATGCCAGCAATAGAGAAAACCAAGCCAACCGCAGCCAACCGCAGCCAACCAAACAAAATGTTGGGGCAGATTCGGCCGATTGGTAACAAAATGTTCATGCTACAAGGGCTTCGCCTCCGTGCGGTAACGAAGCTCTTTGGGTGCCTTGTCAACTTGTGATCAAGTCTGACGATTGACGTAACAAGTGTGCGTCTTGTGTCACTCCGCTCTACGGGGGGAACCTCATCCATGGAGTTGGCTTCTTGCCTCAAGGAACAATAGAATCAACATGGAGCTGACTTACACAATTTTGGCGCGTGCCCATGCAGGCTTAGTGCACCTGGCTTGCAAATGTGCATGTGCCAGCAACCCTATGTTACTATGGAATTTTGGTAAGGATGTGACAAGACCAACAACGCTCCACCATCTTTGCATGTACCATATGTCCTCAGAAGCTGATTGCGGTCGTATTTCGGTCCTGGGCAGACTGGGCCAGACACAAAATCTAAGCAAATCGATGACTTCAACAAATCGCATGAAAAAAATAAAAACACACAAAACGAACAAAACTGCACCTGCTTGCGCTGCGCCTTCCTTGGCAGCAGTATGGTATCATTGATGTACATCATTGGTGGGACTCATCTCAAAGCGCAGCACCTCGTTTTCTTTTCCCTTTTTGCCGGCCTGGTAGGAGTCTTGGGATATGTCAATATATGTCATATGTCCAAGGCAAATATTCATCCAACTAGCCATGTTTTCTTTCCAGTAAATGCCAATGAGGGAAAGCAACTGAAATCGTCCCTAGCCTGTTTCTCAGAGCCTTTTGGAATCCACTTTTGTTTGGTGGAAGACACTTTTCCACCTGATCCCTGGCAGAACGCACGCATGTCTGAAAAACTGAAAACTGTTTTTTTCCTGGTGCTGTATGTGTGCACAAGAAAGGAATGGACACGTGCCAAGCCACCTTTGGCATATCGATGTTCCAACCTGGATCCCGCTGCAATTTCCACCCCAAATTCCAGTGCAAATTTGTGCGGCTATCAATTCATTCTTTGTCCCAGCCTCTGGCAAGCGCGCACTACTCAAAGCCAGATCGCTTGATGCTGAAACATCACCAAAAAGTGGTCGGATTGTTGTCCAACGATGTCACCACGGCCGTGGATTTCATACCATGCAAAACAAGACACTTGATTATGCATTTCACATATGCCATGCGTACACTAACACGGAGAAACAACAAACCACAAATCCAAATTGGAGTTCGATCAAAGAGCAATGCTGCGAAAATGAACCGCACATACATACCACAACCAGGCTGAACAAAATGAGATGAAACTGGATGTAAACATGTTGGTTACGAATACAGACCTTCCAATGAGTGTAATTGAGAATTGGCAGTTGGAGATTCCAAACCCGCCCAAAATTTTCGTTTTTTTCACCCATGTTTGCAGGCGAAGGTCAAAATGATTTATGTTTGCGCAACGATAAAATTCAATTCGAAAATTGTTGATCATCCAATGCCAACTAAGCATTCCCTATGTCGAAAGTCCATGTCCCAGGGTATCTTCTCAAGTGAAACAAGGGATCTGCGTGCAGCAAATGTGTCTGCACACTTCGCACATGCCCGGAAAGTGACGGGCAATCCTTGGATTGACGGTTGGCCTAAAGAATCAAAAATGGTGATGGGTAACTTGGTTTCAAAATGTTTCAAATTCATTTGCGCATTGTCGCCAGATTCCGATTCTGAATTTTCACATGTTTGCTGCGCAGGTCTGAGTTAAGTTTGCAATCATTTACAGGCCCCATCACGCTTCAATTTCTTGAATATTCATGTATATTTCGTTGGATGTTTTGATTCGTGCGCAAAATTAAACCAAAAATAATCATTAACCCAACTTTGCCACCCAACAACAAGTTCCAAGTATCCACGGTTCCAAGGTGTCGTTCCGGCTTGGGCCCGGCAACAAACATGAGCACATCCAGACCCAGAAATTCAAACCCAACGGTCCCTGCTGTTGGAAACAAATTCATGTTTTCAAACGACTAGACAACAGTATGGCCGAAAGAAAGGCAGGAGGGAGTATATAGATCACAGGAGGATGGAAGAGAAGATATGAAGATGAATGATGATGGATGATACTGAATGATATTTAATGATACTGAATGATACCGAATGATACTGAATGATACTGAATGATACTGAATGCTACTGAATGATACTGAATGATATGTGAAGTGGTTGATGCCGAATGATGAATGAACATTTGATGAGGGATAATCTAGTTACTATTATTACAGCATATGATGGGTCACGGATTTATTGGGTAACTAAAACGTTTTATTGGGTAACCAAAACGTTTTATTGAGTAACTAAAACATTTGATTCGGTAACCAAGACGTGTTATTGGGTAACCATGTTATTTGGTAACTAAAATGCGTTATTTGGAAACTGAAACTTTTCCTTGACCCAAAAGCGTCTGGAATGTACACTTCAGATTTGTGCGTGTTGCACATCAACTGCATCACAACTACATGTCTGTATATATGCTATTGGAGCTGGAATACCGCAGGA
>Ga0126342_10005512_pt1 | contig 22118 bp, 10 predicted proteins | sample Cyp1metagenome_FD_92528 | JGI IMG/M metagenome (GOLD analysis project Ga0126342, IMG submission 92528) | Coral microbial communities from Lord Howe Island, Old Settlement Bay, Australia - Cyphastrea 1 metagenome | ecosystem: Host-associated > Invertebrates > Cnidaria > Coral ...
AAGTTAGACGGGGCAAAAATCCGCGCCAAGGGAAAGTCTAGACAAAGACAAAAGACTAAACAAACAGTACAACTACGAACAAGCAAGATCCACAAGACACGCCGGCAGGCCGGCGGATTTTTTTGAAAATGGGGATTTAGGTCAGGGATTTAGGTCTAAAAAATCCGTTGTTGAAGGGTTGTTCATAGCATTTCATAAATGTTCTGGGCCCCATTTCTCTGAGATTCCCCCATGAACCACCGTGATCTATGACCTGCTGAAAAACTGCCCCATGGCAGAATCACAAGTTCCATGCCAGGAAATGTCAGAAGAACATGGCAGAAATGGTCCGTTTGGAAACCTCTGAGAACTTGTGATCAATGATGTAATATATATATATATATATCAAGTATATAGATCACTAGGATGATTCCATTGGATTTGGTCCATCGCTCATGTGGGGCCAGGCTCTGTTGGACGCGCGTTGCTCGCGCGTGGAGTGACTGCGTGAGCCGCAGAAATGAACAAAGGCAGAAACCCTTCGGCAAAGATTTCAGACGGTTGGAAGTGCCATGTCATCCCAAAAATGGTATCCCCAAAATAGCCAGCTAGCAAACTAGCCGTTTTTCGAAAAATCGACCAAGATCTTCGGTGAGTGCCTGGTTTCAATGTTGTGAGTTGATTTCACCATGAGTTTGATGGCTACATCTTCGTTCACCATGAAATTCACCATCGTTTCCCCAGCAGAACAAGGTCGTTTTCGGCGTCCGAATGGAAGGGTCCTGCGAGGAATTGTTCCGGGCCAAAGAGCCCGTCCGAACCAGATCGGTAGCAGGTTTCAGCAAAACTGGTGGATGTACCCTCTGGTAAACTAACATAGCTATGGAAAATCACCATTTTTAATGGGTAAATCCACTGTAGATGGCCCCATGTTTAATGGGTAAATCCCTCTGGTAATCTAACGGTTTGCTGTTGAAAATGGCCCAGTCGAAATAGTTGATTTACCCAGCTACATAGCATGGTGATTTGCTATAGCTAATATAGCGAACTGTTAGTTTACCAGAGGGTAACCATGGATGAACTTTTGCTGTGGTGAATCCATCATGGATCCACCATGCAACGAAAATATATGGGAAGATCCACCATCGGGTGATTCCATAAGTGTAAGAAAATTAGTTATTCATCAGTATAACTCTTCCATTTTAACCTCCATAAGTTGGGATATGGGAACTTGCAATTGACTTGTGCTAAGGTGGATGTATCGATACCAACTGTTGGATTTCTGTCGGATATATCGTTCGATGAGGTTGTAAACCAGCATAGCTGAGCAGCCCTTGTCATATGTGGAAGTTGCAATGCACATCCAAGTAGAATCCTGCATCTGCCTTGGGAAAATTGGAGTCGCTGGTTTGATTTAAACGATTTGTTTACAGGAAACTATGGTTTTTCACGGTAAGCGATTGGGGGTACAAATTTCCCCTTCAATTCCAAAATCGGAAGGTTAAATATGTGAAAAATCTTCCAAATGTCAGTACTCAAAACACACTCCGGCAATCAAATATGGTAGTGGGAAATCTCATAAATTGGTATTGAAGTGGGAAAATCATCGAACTAAATGGCGTTTTTTTTCATTGCCATGTTTGATTGCCAGAGGGTACAAGATGGTCCATTATCCATTAATGATCCATGAATCATCCCAATGTTGTTGGTGAATTTCCCCATTTATCTATTCACCATTGTAGGCAATAGGTCCATCGTTTTCCCCATCCGTAGACTTTCTTGGCTCGAACACAATACCCGCAGCGTGCGCTGCACCATGGCTTTGCAAAGCTTTTGCGCGAGGGTCCGCTGGATGGCGGTGGATGTGGGCATTGCTCGATGATATAGTTGTAGAATGGGGATATTATTGTGGTGTGGGACATAATACAACATATATATATAACCAAGAATATGACATGTGCCATGGTCAGGTTGGTTTGATTGTATACCCATACTCAAGGTTCAGGTACCCAATATATAAGTACCACACTCAATATATACAATGTTTTAAGAATGGCACATATCGGTTTCTTACAATGGAGGAACCCCAAAATCATGGGTTTCAATACCTAAAGCGAATTTTTGTATGATTTTGATGTCCTTCATTTCAAGAGAACCTCATACGGCTATGGATCACAACAATGCATAATCATGGGTCCACAGCAAAATCCCTGGGATCTATGGATGTTCATACGCAAAGAGATATGGTATCACATGAATAATCTCCATACGTTTTTTTTTTTGTGTGTGTGTGCAAACATATTTGGATAGTAAATATATTCATATATGTAATGTATGTAGTCCGTGTTTATATAGGTTCAACGGTTTAATGAGGAGTTGCCATGATTATTGTTTGATACAAAGGGTTCAATGGGCTGCTCAATGAGGATACAGTGTGCGTATGAGGTCAGTCAGTTGTTCCTGGTGGCATAATCTTCACTATTAAGATAGTCATCAACTGGGATTGTCGTTTCAGACAACCCCACCTATGAAACTGTATGGTGCTGCAGTTTCCACATACATTTTTCGCCTGTTCGTCAGTGCCACATGCTAGCGCAGAGAACATGAATTCAATAGCGAATAAATCTTTGTCACACAAAGAACCAGTCAGAAATGACAAAGTGCTGGGATGAATTCAATTATGATCAACTATGAACCACTCCATTGAGATTTAGTTGACACCAGGAATTTCAAGCATTCAGACACCATGTGGACCTGTTTCAATAAAAGATTAGCAGATGGTTTCCCCATATTTGAAGGTCAGGTCCCCCAAGTTTCCGCCGTCGCAGGTGCGCCCCAGACGAGCCCTTCTGGGGCGATGTTTGCCGAGTCTTACTCAGGCCATGAAATGATGGCCCTGAAAAGTTGGGGGCTGAACATGAAGTGATGCTTGAGTTTCTCAAAACTTCTTGGTTTCTAAGTTTCTACAAAGACAATGACATACAATGACTAATAACCGTGGATGATTTTGGGATCGTCATCTGGAAAAGCCATCGATTCCCACTCCTCTGCCGTGGAAAGATCCATCGATCATCGATCCGTAAAGGCCACCGGACGAAGTCTACACCTCTCCAGACGAACCTGTAAGGCCGATGCAACGAACGGGTTCAACGGTGCACCATGGCAGTTGATGGTCGTTGATCGCCAGCGAATCATAGAAAATGGTGGTTTTTCTGTGTTCGTTTTTCGAGGTCTTGATGAAATCTCAGATCTGGAGCAGTGGCTGTGTTTGATACCCCTTGTTGCTTGATTGGTGGAATCAAAAACTATCCTTGAGATTAATTGGGAATTCTCACTGAATGGTGGGAATGGGACTATCAACTATCAACAATATGATCAACAATTGTCAATTGACCAAAATATGATGGGAATGCCGTTCTCGTTTGGGTTCTCATGGCTCGTTTGGTTGACACCGCGTTGCGATCTTCGAGGAGTGGTCTATCGATGAGCTCATTAACTGCAACGAGGTTAGCGACGATGGAAAAATGTCGCAGGGTAGGGTGATCCAACTGATCTAAGATGTTTAAAAATCGAAGTGATTTTTCAATGGATATAAAAATATAAATATGGATAAATGTCCTTTGGATATTTCTAGTTGTTTCAGCCACTATAAATGGATACAAAGCAACTATAAATGAATAAATTTCCTGACAAGGAGTGGCGACAGAAGATGATGGAGAGCGATCCAAGCTTCTTCGATCGCACCGTCTGGGACCCAACAACGGAGTTTCGAAGAGAAAAAACACCAGGTTGTGCACTCATAGTGCAATATCATAGTGGAATATGATTGATGGATGTTTCGTATTGTTTTATGATTATGAAATATCATGATGTTAAATTAGAATCATAGTGGCCATTAATTACAAGGCTTCCAAAAATTGAAGGTTTCCGAAAAGTTGGGGCTAGCCCTAAATCATCCATTTAGAGCATTTCACCAAATGGTGCTTGGCTTGTTTTAATTCGTTGGACCGATTGAGGTTTCTTTTTTGTTGGATTTTCCATCAAAAAAACATCAAATCCAGCTATTGGTTTCGATCGCCGAGGCCAAGACTCAGAAGCCTAGATATTTGTGGATAGGCGGGGCCGGCAGGCCGACCCATTGATTGAACCAATGGGGATGTTTAATGGGGATTTTTAATGGGACTTTAATGGGGATTTAATAGGGATTTTCATGGTGATTTCTTTTATGGGACTTCAATGGACCTTCGGAATTTTATGGGAATTGATGATGAATGGTCGGATTCACCCACAAAAATGGAGTTGTTCATGGGGATTTACCCTCTGGTTATTCAATGGTTTTGCTGGAAATTGCCGATTTAGTTCGATGATTTATGATGATTTACCAACAAAAAATGTGTGATGTTCTATAGCTATGTTCAATTACCACAGGGTAATCATCAAATATACCCACGAATCATGGGGATAGAAATGACTTATCATTGAGGAAAGTCATTCGCAACATAGATGGATAGTGGTTTCAATCATGTCTTATTGTCAACCCTAGAAATGGGATGATCGTCGAAACTAGCATGTTTTTCAGGTTTTTCAACACCAAACAGAATATAGTGATCGCTTTTTGTTTTGCTTTTTACCACTGATTTATGATATTATTGGTGATTTTCCTATGATATTAATGGTGATTTTCCTATGATAAATGGTGATTTTCCTATGATATTAATGGTCATTTTCCTTGATCGCCAGTGATTCTGATGGGGTTCTGCACTTGTACTACTTGACTTCTCGGTTATCCTGGAGCCGTTTTTTGTGGTTCGCCCGTTCTTACCAAACACCAGAGACCCAACAAATGGGATGTTGCATGACATTGAACAACCATCCTCAAAGGACGCTTGAAACCCATGTTAAATTGATATATATATATATAGTCATAGTCATTTAGTGGAATATTTACTAACCATGTCTAATGGTTATTTCAGTTATTTTTTTAATAAACCACGTGTAAAAATTTCACCGTCCAAGGTTGTAGCGACAGCCGTGTGGCGCCGGGGACCATTTGCGGCACCTTGGTGTCCAAAAACCATGGGAAAATGATGGGAAAGTGATGGGAAAGCATGGGAAAATGGAGGATATTTACCATATTTACCCCAATTTTGATGTAATTTGATGCTATTTTGGATAAGATGAGTTTTAGCCCGTGGTATTGGGCTGATTACCTCGTTTAATGTTGATGTTCATGTGAAACAAAATGAAGCATGAGAATTTTGGAGGCACCATACGATCAGCTACTCATGCGCGAGCCGAGTTTCCTACAGATGATGCAAGCAACTAAGCTACAAGTTGCAGGTAGATGAATGATACGAATACAAACATCGATTTTAGCATGTTCAAATGGTTCATAATTGTGGAATAGGCCCTTGTCATGCTTGCAGGTACCGCATTACCATAGCCACGGCGGCTCCAGTGCGCACCAGGAAAATGGGACGCTGCCACGATTGAGTGGCAGCGGAGCATAGGTTCGATCCAGGGCAGGGGCTTTGGGTAGTGCTCGGTGCTTGAGCCATTGGCGGAAGCTTGGGGCGTGCGGCACTGGAGCTGGCCATGACATCCTACTACGAGGTGTTCGAGGTCCAGCCGGCTGAGGAGGAGAGTGGCAACTCAGGGCATAGCAATGGAGGTGGTAGTCAGGCAGGCTGGGCGTGGGGTCAGTCACCTAGCCAGAGTTGGGTGCAGTCTAGTCCAGGAAACAATTGGTGGCATAGCCAGTCTTGGCAGTGGTGGTCACCGGGTGCCGGAAGGAACTATGAAAATTGGTCGTGGGACGACCAGGGTTCCGAGAGTGCGAGTATGCGTTCTTGGAGGTCGTATGAAAATTGGTCATGGGGTCCGGGCGGTTCGGGAGAACCTGAACGCGTTGGACGAGCACGAGGTGGCGGGCATGATGCGGGGCGAGATGCAGGAGCAGGCGGCAGAGGTTTGGGATCTACGCCACAAAGTTCACCGAGGTCTCCCCCGGCGCCGGGCTTTGACAGGAATGGCAACGCCCCTTCGGGCGAGGTGACATCTGTGGGCGATGGTCCTGGGCCCAGGGAGCCCGGCGGTGGTGGAGACGAGCCGGATGCGAAAAAGCTGAAGGGCAAGGCGAGCAACTCCTACCCGCCTATCTTCCGGGCGAAGCCCGGAGAGTCTTACAGAGATTGGCGGAGGAGTGTGGACTTTTGGTTGGGTGGCGGAGGTCATCAGATCCCGAAGGAGTACGTGGGCCCACGCATCATGGTGCAACTTCGTGACAGGGCAGCGCAGTTGGTGAAGCACCTGAACAACAATGATGTGAACACTGCGGATGGCATGAGCAAGATCTTTGCCGTGCTGGAGAGGAGCCCACTTGTCAAGCAGTTGGATAAACATCGGGTTGACCAGCACCGCAAGCGGTTGATGGCTTTGAGCAGATACCCTGGCGAGTCCCTCGAGTCCTACATCACGAGGGGCAACATCTATCGCAACCAGTTGCTTGGACTGGACAGTTCGCTTGAGATGGGCGAGCGGTTCTACGTGGGGCATTTGCTGGACCATGCCCGGCTCACCAGGCGAGACAAGGCCCTGGTCAGGACTCGAGCTGGCGAGGATTCAGAGGAGGCGGTGACGAATGCCATGGTTGAACTTGCTGCTGAATTAGAAGGAGAGCAGGGCTGCCCCATTGGAGCTTCAGAACCGAATGTGGCAGGAGCCAATGGTGAGGAGTGGCTGGTGCAGCGTCCCGGCAATGCAGGTGGCGGCTACATCGGGAAGAAGTTCACCGGCAAGGCAGCTTTGGGGGCGGAGGTTGCAGGCGAGTTCAACGAGGAGGATGTCGAGCACGATGAGACAGATGATCCGGGCGAGGAGAGCGTGGATGGGGAGGTTCCGGTGGAGCTGATGGAGGCTGAAAGGGAGGCCTACGCGATGCACTACCGGGCCAAACAGAAGATGGCTGAGGTGAAGAAACTCCGCCAATACTACAAGAAGGAAGGAGGCGGAGAAGAACGCCGCAGAGCACTTGCAGAGAAGATCCGAACGACAGCATGCCACAATTGTGGAGAAATTGGACACTGGTCAAGGGAGTGTCCAAAGGCAGGCAAAACACACCAAGCATGCGTGGCGACCTACAACATGAAGAAGAAGAGCGGCAGACGGGCCAACACTTCCTTGGAGGGGATCCCGGAGCAGAACACCGACCACGAGTGGGATCTTTTAGTGTCACTTTGCTCATCAAACATTGATGACGCAGCAGCCGGAGCGTCCGCGAGAGTGTACATGGCGAGTCCGTGTGGGGTCAGCATGCATGAGGATGAGGCGCATGAGGTCATGTGGTGCATTCATGAGTTGGAAGATTCGGTCATTTTGGATCTGGGTTGTCTCAAGTCTGTTGCCGGAACCAAATGGATGAATCAAGTTTTGAAGAGATGGCAAGCGGCAGGTCGATGGTTTAGAGTTTTTTCGGAGAAGGAGACCTTTCGATTTGGTAGCGGCAACACACTTCCCAGCAGATTTGCAGTGCAGTTGTTGGCAACATTTTGCAGACGATTGGTCATTTTGTCGTTTTCTGTGGTTGAAGGGAATTGTCCACCATTGCTTTCTAGACCGGCATGTTCACAACTTGGAGCGGTATTTGACTGTGCACAACACACATTGTCATCTAGGAAGTTGAAGGTGAAAGGTTACGGGTTGAAACAAACTACAAGTGGCCACTACATCATGAATATTGAGGATTTTGATGAGAATGTGGAAGTTGAGATACCGCCTGAATTTCGACTGGAAGATGGCATTGATGCACAGATGTGGAACCATGATTTGTTGATGCCTGAAGAAACTTTTGGTTCAAGGTCACCCCGCCGAGTTGAGCAAGAAGCACATGTCAGCGGCGGCTTCGGTGGTGGTGCGTCATTGCCGAGTATGCGGCGATCCAGATCACCGCAGCAGAGACTGTCCTTGCATCGACAGTGGGGACGAACCACCTCCCCTTCAACGCGAGGCCTTGGAGATGGACGCCGTGAGCGAGGTGAGCCACTATCGGAAAGGACAATACCCCGGCCGTCGAGACGAGGAGATGGTCCACGCGGTGGTGATGTCTTCGACGCCCAAGCGTCGAGCTCAACGAGCGGCCCCGCACAGTCCATGGGAACATGTGGCAATCCCTATGTGGACGGAAGCCAATCGTGGAGTTCCAACCTACAACATGGCGGAGGGCGAGGTGATGCAGAATGTCCTGACGGAGGCGGAGCAGAAGATGATCGCGAAGAGTCGGGCGAAGAAGAGCCAGGCTGCAGCCAAACGAGTGGAGCAAGCTGCACTGACGGGACAGAGGGCGGATTACCCGTCGCTGTCGCACGCTTGGAGCAACGAGGTGGCGTTCAACATGGTGGCGAGTGTGCGCAGCCGCATGGTGACGTTCATGTGGAAGAAGCTGACTTGGCAGCTTCGAGTGAAGCAGGCCTTAGCGGAGACCTATCCCCAAGCCCGATGGAAGAAGAATCAGCGGTGGTTGGCGGGCTTGCTGGGTAAGGAAGTGGCTGCGCTGTGGGGTCACCTGGGAGCTATGCGCCAACAACTCCATGCTCCAATCGGAGTGGCGCTGATGTGAGAAGGGAGCCCGGTGACGGGAGTCCAGATGTTTGGAAGCTCTTGCAATCGCCGTTGACGGACTATGAACCGCCATCACAGACACCGTCAGACCGAGGAGCTCATCGGCATTACAGGGAGGAGGATATGGAGGAGGAGACACAGACGTCCGATCGGACGTACAGTACGGGAAGATCAATACGCACTGAGCGAACTTGGGAGGAGAATTGGTCTGGCAGCGATCAGAGGGGCTCGCATGAGAGAAGGGAGCCCGAACCAGAGCAATCTCCAGGCAAGGATGTTAGACCATCTCGAGGTCTTTCCCAGATGTTCAAGAGGTCGATTAATGAGGCATTGGCGGTGATGGACAAGATCAAGGCGGTCACTACGTGGCGCACGGACTATATGGTCCTCGAGCTCTTTGCGGGGTCAGCGACTTTGTCTCGGCACGCTCGGTCAAGGAAGGGTTGGGCCAGCTATGAGCCGGTCGACATCATCTTCGGGGAGGAGCACGACTTGCGGAAGCCCGAGAACATCAAGCGGATCCTGGACGTGGTGACTGGGTTCAAGCCGGACTTGGTGGTGATCACCCCGCCCTGCGGCCCTTGGAGCACATGGCAACGAATGCGGATAGACTTCGACGCCTTGGATGAGCAGCGGCGCCAACATCTACCATTTTGGAGGCTGGCCAGGAAGGTATGGGATGTGCAGACGCGTGTGGGCCGGTTGGCCCTGACGGAGCAGCCAGATGGATCAGAAGCCTTGGAGCTGAACTACATGACGGGGCGAGAGCAACTACATCGAGTGGTGGTAGATCAATGCGAATTTGGGCTGAAGGATCCGGTTTCGCACAAGTGGTACAAGAAGCCCACAGCCTTGGATGTCAATGAGGAGGAGTTCGCAATGAGGCTGGCTCAGGTGAGCCGATGCTCCCATCGACCAGATGAACATGAGCAGATCAAGGGCAGTGTGTATTGGCAGGGCAAGTGGCAGAGGCGCTCTACCTTGGCAGCGGCTTGGCCGAACAAATTGGCCGATCACATCCTCAAGGCGGCAGAAGATTCCTGGAAGGGAGCAATCAGTGCTTGTGGTCAACCTTGTCGAATCTCGGAGCCCAATCAAGGAAATGAATGGCTGACGGTTCCAGTGGAGATCCAAGGCGGTGTATTGACGCCAGAGGAAGTGCTGAGGCGGCAGTTGAACCAGATGGGTGCTGCAGGGGACCGCTACGACTATGTGACCTTTGAAGGTGAAGCACGGGGACTCCCGCGGAGGGTGAGGGCCACTTTGGCGCATCTACATGTGGTCTTGGGGCACTTGTCGAACGATCGGCTTGCGAGAATGCTGAGTCTGGCGGGCGGCAATAGAGAACTGCTGTCAGGGGCCCGAAGCTTGAGGTGTCAGGTTTGCTGCATGGTGCGTCCTCCGGACAACAAACCTCAGGTGAGCTACATGAAGCCGTCCAACTTCAATCAGCGGGTTTCGGCGGACTGTTTTCACATTTGGGATCATGCAGGCGTGCAGTACACTGTCTTTCACATGATTGACGAGCTCACGGACTATGAGATTGCAGAGTTGGAGTTTCATCCCGGTTCTCAATGGATCTCTGAGGTTGTGCGAGAAAGGTGGTATGGAACATTTGGGCCGCCGGATGAGTTGGTCACGGACGCCGGCAAGGAGTTCTGCGGTGCCATGCAAAGACTCAATGACTTGTTTGCCGTTCGGCACGAGGTGGTGCCCGATCAAGCCAAATGGAGGCTAGGTCATGCCGAAAGACATGGAGCCATTTTGAAGGTGATGCTCATGAAGATGGTGGCCGAGCTGCGCTTGAACTTGCTTGGCGAGATGCAGGAAGCTACAGCAGCTGCAGTGGCGGCCAAGAACAGGATTGTGGGAGCCAGTGGCATCAGTCCGATTCAGGCAGTGACGGGGCGCAGCACATCGATACCGACGTCCTTGCTGTCGCAGTTGGTGTCGGGCAACGTCAAGTTCAAGATCAATGAGGATCTGGAGAAGGACGAGGCCTTGCGACGTGCTGAACGAATCCGAGCCAGTGCAATTGAGGCATGCCATTGGATTGATGCACACGAAGGTCTTCGGCGTGCGCTTTAATGCCAAGTCCAGGCCACCCAATCTGGCGACGTTGCGAGAAGGCACCATCGTCTACTGCTACGACCCACCGGCAAACAGACGGGGATTGGCACGGCGGCTCCAGGACAACTCTTCATGGTCAGGCCCGGCGGTGGTGGTTTGTGTGGAGCGAAGTGAAGGCACGCCCAAGCGGGTGTGGGTCCGGATCAAGACGAAGGTCAAGTGCTACCCTTTGGAGAAGCTGAGGCTGGCCACCTGTGATGAGATGGTGTCGGCAGAATACATATCAGGGGCGCTGAAGGAGGTGCAGGACGAGCTCAGCAAGGGCACTTTGAAGGTCGCGGAGAACAAGGAGAAAGATCTGCCAGTGGTGCCGGAGGAACGTCCTGCTGATCCTCCGGATACTCCAATGGAGGGACAGGAGTCAAGCTCTTCATCTGGAGATGCCTCATCGGCTACGGCCGAGGATGTGAAAAGGGAGCGGGAGGCCAAGCGCAAGGAATTGCTCTCGGACGTTCCGCAGGCATTGAGAAAGAAGCGAGTCGAGGAGCCGCATTCTCTATCCTTTGCAAACAAACGGGCGTTGTTCGAGCGACTATCCAAAGAGTTCCAGGCCCCGACCAAGATGGAGGAGGCACAGCTGCGGGCGAGATTGGAGGGTGCTTTCGACCAGTTGAAGAAGGTGAGGAAATCCTACCGCAAGGGGGACAAGGAGAAGGCCCGGGCATCGTCATCCACGGGTCCAAGGCGTAGGTCTCGCCCGGCATTTGTGGCAATGCCGGCGTTGGTGCAGAAGGAGATCGAGGCGGATGGTGGTCTGGAAGCGCTGTGGAATGAGACTGAAGAGCATGCCGCGTTTTGGAGCTCAGACCATGATGACGCGGTGGGCATCGATTATGTGAAGGATCTGATGGAGACGGCTGAGAAGGATGCATCTGACAGCGCAAGAGCCGCCTATGAAGCCAAGCTGGTCACAGGCAAGCAACGGCTGGAATATCGATGGCAGAGCTTGGACGAAGATTGGCAGAAGGCCTTCAAGGAGCCTATCCTCAAGGCGGTGAAGGTCTACTTTGACCATGCAGCGGTTTCGGGCGTGGGCAAGGATGTGGTAGTGGATCCACGCAAGATTCTGACGTCAAGGTTTGTGCTGACCAACAAGGGTGGCGAGAACCTGTCCGAAGCAGAACTGAAGGGCAGGTGGATCTTTGGAGGACATCGTGATCAAGACTTGGGCAAGTACCAGACGATGGCGCCGACGGCTAGCCTTTTGGGGCACAATCTGTTGAACTTTGTGGTGGTGCAGATGGGTTGGGAGGTGCAGTATGAGGACGTTTCAGCGGCGTTCCTTCAAGGCAAAAGACTTCCTGAAGGACGAGAAGTTTATGTGAAAATACCTCAGGGATACCCGCAGTATGTCAACGACTACATCCGGGAGATGCTGGGCGTGGAACGCAGGGATGATTTACTACGCCTGGACAAGGGTGGTTTCGGGCTGTCTGAGAGCCCTAGACTTTGGTACCTAGAGTACAAGGGAACCTTGAAGGACATCGGCGTGAACGAGCTCAAGCTGATCCCGGGTATGTTCCGAGCTTTCCATCCAGATGGTCGTCTTCGAGCGGTGGTGTGCATACACGTGGACGACACCCGGTACACGGGAGATGAGACGGCTCAGCAGCTTTGGGATGAGCTGCACCGCCGTTTGAAGTTCGGCCAATATCGAAAGGCCACAGAAGGCAAGACGAAATTCTGTGGGCGTTATGAACAGCAGAACCCTATCACCAAGGAGTTCACGTACAGCATGCAGGACTACATCCAGAAGATCCCGGACGTTTTGCAGTATGACGGAGACAAGGAGGCAAAGCTCACGGATGATGAGAGATTGCGGTTGAGTTCGCTGCTCGGCCAAATCAACTGGGCAGCGCGCCAAGGGAGATATGACCTGAGCTATGGTGTTAGCCATTGCCAGCAGATGATTGGGCTTGGGAAAAAGGAGGCCATGGACTGGGCGAAGAAGCTCTGGAAACGAGCACAAGAGCCAGTGGAAGTGAAGATACCGGTGCTGGGCTGCAGCTTGGAGGACGTGCTGGTGATCTCCGCAAGCGATGCTGCGTTTGCTGCGCAGCCCAACGGTGGGTCGCAAGGTGGTGTGACCTGCCTGTTGGCACACCCGGATGTGCTGACGAAGGAGGCGCCGGTTGCCATCGTGGAGGCGCAGAGCATGAAGATCCAGCGCATCGTGAGATGCTCGATGAGCGCAGAGCTCTCCATGGCGGCGGAGGCATTTGAGCATGGCGACTACATCCGGGCGGTCTTGGCCGAGCTCACCAACAGGCAGTTCGACCTGAAGAAATGGAAGTGGTATGCCAGCCGATGGCGTCACTATTTGGTCATTGACGCAAAGACTGGCTACGATGTGCTCAATTCGGAATGTCTCACTTCGGATCGGAAGATCATGATTGATGCCGCGGTGCTTCGGGAGGCCATGACCACGGAGGGCACCGAGAACTATGTTCGATGGATCCCCGGGAAGGAGATGGTCAGTGATGGCTTGACGAAGTGGCTCGACAATCATGTGCTGGTTCGAGTCATGTCCAATGGCCGTTGGAGCTTGGTGGACACCCCTGAAGCCCGACGACTGCGAGCAGAGGCAGCGGAGCGCAAGAAGCGCTATGTACAGAACCGCAAGCAAATGACAACACCATAGGGGGCTGGTGTGGAATAGGCCCTTGTCATGCTTGCAGGTACCGCATTACCATAGCCACGGCGGCTCCAGTGCGCACCAGGAAAATGGGACGCTGCCACGATTGAGTATAATCGTCTTTGCATATACCCTCTGGTAAACTAACATAGCCATTGAAAATGGCCATTTATAGTGAGTTTTCCCATTAAAAATTGGGATTTTCCATAGTTATGTTAGTTTACCAGAGGGTAGAATGTCAATGTCACCTGAGACCTGCGAAAACAGCGCTGCCCTTCAGGCCTTCCGCCCGGAACGCTTTTTGTTCACAGGCGACGTCGTGCCCAAAATTGCTGGCTACGTCCACCCAAAGAAAGTCGTAGCACTGGACCCCTAGAGGCTTGAAAATATATCCAGTGGGACATTTCACCAGGTGTTTGGGATCACAGAAGAGTGGTCAGAAGAGTGTCAGAAGCAAGTTTCGCATGCCAAGTTTAGCCTCAAGTTGTGCCAGGAACATTGCGAATTTGGTGAACAACGTGGATACATCTGCTATGAGTGTCATTCAGTATGCCGTTGGCATCTTGCAGGCGCCCTGGCAAGTCCCCTTGTGTGTCTCCCCGGTTCACAACTTGGATAAAAGGTCACTGTGGTTGTCATTTTCTGCGAATACTATGAACCAGTTATGTTATAACCCAGTTCTTTATATCACACCTTTATATGTACATATAGAGACCTATGTATATATGTATGTATGCATATGTATATATATATATATATATATATACGTGTGTGTGTGTGTTGCTTATACATATATATATATATTGTACATATATATATATATATTGTATATATATATATTGTATATATATTGTATATATATTGTATATATATTGTATATATATTGTATATATATATGCGTTCCGTATGGCCTTCTACTCATTTCCGATTCCGCTCCCCTCAGCCAGGTTCAACACATCGTGCTCTGCGGACACTACGACTGTGGCGGGATCAGCGCAGCGGTGCGGAATGATGACCATCCGTCGCCCCTGGCGAACTGGTTGCGCAACATTCGGGACGTGTACCGACGCCCCAAACGGCAATGGAATGATGGGAAAATGGGGAAAAATTGGAAAAATGTCGCCCCAACATGGTTGATTTGTTCAGCGAATTCTTCAATCATTTTCAGTTCTGATATAATCTGATTGCTCAGATAGTCAACTTCGAGTTATCCAAATTCTGTGTTTTTTGCACGTTTGCACGACATGATTCTGGTGAAGTTATTCTCCTCATGTTCCCTTCGCGGCCAGGTACCGTATGCACCGAGAAGAGCTCAGCACCATTCAGGTGCCAAAACGTTTATGAAAGGAGTTTGAGTATCATACAAAGAAATATCATTTTACTGTACATCCATTTGTCAAAAATATTCTCATGTCTTGCAAGCATCTTTTTGTTGCCCAACACCTCAGAAGTTAAATGCAGTTTCAAAAATCTGGAAAAACACTCGCAGCTAAATATAGCTAAATCCAAGTGCGTAAATTGCGAAAAAACTTCTGCGCCCCGCTGTTTTTGTGTGATCTTTGCGAAGTGAAAACTGATGGTTTCACTGAAGGAGTACCTCCAAATCATCTAGGAATGTCGTCATGGATGACCAGTGAAACAACAAGGGGTGACGACTGGGGATCCACCATGGCTGCCATGAAACCTCCCATGAAATCCCATGAAATCACCATTTTGTTTCGCACAAAGGGTGCCCACATCTTTGTTTTGTCACTTCTGTCCTCATTGATCTTGACACCACCAGGACCAGGATGTGCGTGCGCGGAGATTAGTGGAGATCAATGTCATTGAGCAGGCGAAGGGCTCCCTTGGGGATCTCATTTGAAAGGCGGAGCTTGGCAAAATTGTGATTCTATGGTGACGAAAAAAAATTGGATATCAATTGGAAAATTACCAGTTTTATAGGTAAATCAACTATAAACAAACCATTTTCCATAGCAAACTATAACAAATTGCCCGAGAGTATTGGTTGATGGTTTCACATATCTTCCGTTCAACCTCAATTTGAGAAGGTGATCTTGAATGCTTTCCATAGCTTTGGGGAGATGATAGATGGTAAAGACAATTCTGTTCAACATGTTTCGCATATTTTCGCATCCCAAACCAATGCCACATGACACCAAGCAGAGTATCATGGGGCACCCAGGGTGGTGAAGATCTGCCCACGGCCATGGCAACAGGGTGCTCACTGAACTGGTTTGGGCTCATCGAAAAATCCCAGCATCAAAGCCCAACAAAAAATGATTGACACCATGATTATTATATATTATTAATTATAATGTATATTATAATGATGTTTTTTCATCCCTTGTATCCCATGACACTTCCCATATCCCCTCAAAAACCCCTCCATTCTTTGGTGATCCAGTATAGGCCATCAACCTCTACAAGACGCGCATCGTACAACAGCGACGAATTGAGACCTATCAAAAGCTGGAGGCGACGACCGTTGATGCGTTGATGCACTGCTAAACTCTGTGGCGAAACTGTCTTTACTTTGTTGTAAAGCTCATTTATCAAGCTCTTTTTGAACTTTTAAGCTATCAAAGTTCATCCGTTTGTTCAACTGTTAATCGCTTTTTTGTGAACTCTGCAGAACTCTTCTAAAATGGGGGACATTCTGATTGCTGATCAGTGCCACCAACGAAAGGGATTCTTGGAGGCAGCCATATCACTCGATCATTCGACAGGAGTATGGTTTCGTTCAGCCCAAGATCCATCCCTGTGCCACTTGGAGGAACTTGGAGGATTTTTTCGCTTGAAAACTGCTGTCGCATGGTAAGGGATTTTTCTAGGAGAAAAAACGCCGGAAAAGTAGGTGGGTTAACGGTTGTAATATGGTTTCAATATATCTTAATCCCCAAAAAATCTCAGGCTGTGAAAATGCGATACAAAAGCCATCCTGGATTCACGATGAACACGATGAAACCAAGGTTTATGACCCAGCCACTGGGAAGCTTGTGAGATTGGATGTCTCTCGACGATGCGGTTTTCATGGGGATTTTGAGGATTTTCCAGAGGTCACCCCAGCGATGGGAAGAATTCACAAGCAAACTGCAAATGTTTTTTAGGATTGACTTTAGGGTAAATTCTACAAGAACCATCAAGAATCCCTCATTTTGGGTACCAACTAGCCTTCCTGTTTTTGGATTCGTGACCAAATCCATCCTTAAAACCGGCACATTTTTCCCCATAAGAGTTACTCACCAGTGATTCGTACAGGTTGAGATGCAAGATTACTTGGACGAGTTGAAAGAGATCTACAATCTGTGGCTTGTCAGACCACGGGGACCACGGCACGGGGCACGGTGGTCCCCAGTGATGTTTAAGTTGGATTTAAAAAAAGCATTAGCTATAGATATATATATATATGTGTGTATATATAGATATAGATATTATATATATATATGATAGATATTTTATATATATATTATAGATATTTTATATATATATATATATTATAGATATAGATAGGTATATTTCGATCAAATTCCAGCAATATGTTGGACTTATTTGCACCAACTGAGCGTTTTACGCCAAACTGGGGCACCACTTGAATTTCTCAAGTCATGAGGAAACCCAAGTTATCATCCAAGTTAAACTGGCTCTTCATTGGAAAGTCCTATGGTGAAATGTACCACTTTGAGAATGACCCATTTAGATCGTCTTGTGTCGATGTTGACAGATTCCATGTTTGGAAACAAGATGGGGATGTGCTGTATGATATTGCCAATCAGATTTTGTGTTCCTTGAAACTCGTGCGTCTTCGAATGTTGACACTTGGGGGTGCATGAAAAATGTTGAAAAAATGTGGAAAATGAGGATAGACCTAGGAGATTTCCAGTGATTGATTTATAGATAAACCTATAGAGTACTATTCACCATTTAATTTAGTTATTTAATGAGGATAGACTTTTGAGCAATTGTAAAGGTGATGAACCAGTGGATTTGCCCCGTTGGTGGAAAGTCAGCTGGTGTCCATTTGGCGGTGGATCCTATCCTCCAATTGATCCACCGCAAAAACTGGACCCCAAACATCCAAAGTTTCGGGAAGCATTCCCCATGCCCAAGGTATAGCGTTGCCAACTTGGATGATGAGGCTGGTAGGATGCTGTTTTTCCCCGTGTTTCCCTTGTTTTTTAGAATCTATGGTGAATTTTTGTGCATTTCTCGCAAATCCATGAGTGTTAAAAGAGTAGTGTATGATGTGTGTTTTGGAGGATTTTGGAGCTGCTTTTTCAAGAAATTCCCGAAACGAGAGAAACGCTGGGTTTCTCAGGATGCTGCTGGCTGGGAAGGCATGGGACCATCTGCCCGGGACCCAACTGGGAGCTTTTCGGCAAGGCGGCTTGGACCCAACTGGGTGGGTTTTCCCAGGTGGTGCTACCTTGAGCGCAAGCCGAGTGAAGCGACGAGGCGACGAAAAGGTCACCGATTTCGCCATCCAACAAGATGAGAGCCGAAAATGAAGTGAAGTAAAAACCATATTTCCACCATATTTCACCAGCAAAAAGCCATGTGTTTTTGGACATGAGGTTTCTATCATGGGCCTATCATGGATGTTCGAATCGTTGACGTCGACATGTTCCAAATGGAAACGACGTTTCAAAGCTGTCTGGTGGCGAACCAGATGTGACATGCTGCCTGAATCTTCGGGTGCGACTGGATGTGAATCCGAGAAAAGAGACGGAGAGTGGATCCCCATGGTTTGGTCACCTGTGGCTTCCTCTATTTCTTACCATGCTTTTTCTTGGTTTGAAAAATATGGGGAATGGGATTCTTCCAGAATCTCAAAAAGGTGATTTCGGCACTCGCTCTTTGAAGCTTGGAGATCGTCCTGACCAATCCGCGATCATCGGCTCGCAGTACAATGTACCAAGATTCGTGGTATGAGAATCCATGGCGAAACCCCTCCAAGTGCTGTATCTCCAAAGGAGAGAACGGTGACTGGAGACAGCGGATGGGCTCTTTTTAAAAGCCAATTCTCATGTGCTTTATGATGTTATCTGTATAAATTAGAGTGACCTCAGGTCGTGACTGGAATCATGGTGGGGAATCATCCCCAGCCTTAGGTTAGTGCAATGTTAAATTTACCCAGGCCATATTTTTTTGTTGCTTGTATGGTGCACTGTGTTGCTTCCAGGAGTGATGATCTACTTGTTCCTGTGTGGCCCTCATGGCTGACATGGCAATGCACTGCGAAAATGATGTGTTCCAAAGTACCCTCCAGTAAACTAACATAACTATGGAATATGCACCATTTACAGATGATTTGCCTACGAAAATGGTGATTTTTCATAGCTATGTTAAATTACCAGAGGCTGTCATTTTTGGCTGTGCCATAATGTTGATGACAAAAGCATCAAATCATGCGGCATCCACAAGTTTGATGGGACAAAAAAATACTCCTTTGGAAATTACGGGGGTTCTCCAACATGTTGAGCATCATCAACCATCATTCACCACCATTAACCATCATCAACCATCATCATCAATCATTATTAACCATCATTATTATCCATCATTATTATCCATTATAAATCATTATTATCAATTATGATCATTAATCATCATCAACCATCATTTATAATGGATAATGATAATAATGTTCATTATTATTAAACCATTTCTATCATTATTTCCACCATTAACCATCATTATACAACCACCATGTTTCCACACCGCCGTGGAACCCCCGATCTGCCAGAGGTGCCTCTGGCCCCTGAAGGCGGTGGAAATTGTTCAGGCCCAGTTCAGATGCAGATGGCTGAACTCATGGTGAATGAATCTGGGTAAATTTAATCACAACCTCACTGTTCGACCTCACTGGAAATCATGGTTAGTAAGGGAAATCATCCCCAAATGGCCTTAATTCATGGCCGGTTGACTAGGGATGAAAAACCCCACATTCAGACACATATCTGGTTGGTGGTTAGAAACCATCCAATTTTGATTAACAGCAATTATTTTGATTAATTAAAAAACCTTGAAAAAATGCATGACTTGGGGTTTCGGGATGAGTAAAGGAGCTAATCTCAGAGGAATGTTTGATCCACAAAAGTGCGAGGGAACAAAAGTGCGAGTTTCGAACACGATTGTTAATCAGTTTTAATCCTTTGTGATGTGTGCAGTTTGATTGGTGTTGGTTCCTCGTTGTGCTCGAAGTGAGACAGAATTGTTCCATGTTTGCTGCAGAGTGATGCCAGATGCAGTGTCACGAGACGGTCATGAATTGGATCTTTTGTGAGATAAAGCCAATTTGATGTTCATCGGCGCATCGGTGTTCGCATTGGTGTTCTACCAAAATGTCATGGGCCGAATTCTCCGATGTTCCCAGTGAAATTGCCATGTTCCCCACGGGCATTGGTGAAGTCCCCTGTTGCCGCGCGCCAGGAACAAATTGGTCTTCTCCACGAGTCTTCTGAGACCAGGCACTGGAGAATCCTGAGATTTCTCGATTTCGGGGGGAAAAATGATGCAGATTTCATCGTAATGCAATCAGCTTTAGTCGACAGAATTGGGCAAACTAGCATCATTTCAATGGAAATTCTCCATTTCCACATACCAGAGGTATACCAGAGGTAAATCTCAATAGATCATGGGGAATGCATTTTTCCAGATCCATGTTAGTTGATAGCTTCGAACATCCGCCGGATGTTCGTAATTATATGTAATTATTGTGTCAATGTTTGTTCGCACTGTAGCATGGTGTTTTTTGTGGAGTCACGTTTTATTGTTCAATAATGTTGACCAAATCTTACAGTGAATGAAAAGGAAGACACGTTTCAAAGGATTCCTAAACCAATCAACAAATAGTCTCCCAAATCCAAAGGTTCCATGGAAAATTGGCATGTTCCATCATTTTCATCACATGCTTTTTTCAGCCATTCACCATCATGATTTATTGATTTTATGAATTTTATAGCCAAAAAACGGGTTGGGTCCCATGGCTATCCCATTAAATTATGATTGTCTCCATGTTTTTTTCATGAGTCATTTACCATTAAAATCGTGTCATGTTTTTTCCATGTGTTCCCCTCATAATTTGGAGTTCATTGAGCATGCTCAGCATTTTTTCATGGCGATTTCTTTGGATGAGTAAAAAAACTGCATTACTTGAAGTCCTTGAAGTGGCCATTAATCAAGAGTAATTTTACCTGGTTGGTGGTGACTGGAACCATGGAATTTTGAATGACTTTCCATTCAGTTGGGAATGTCATCATCCCAACTGACGAACTCCATGATTTTTCAGAGGGGTAGGGCTCAACCACCAACCAGTTATGTTAATTCATGGTTTCTTTGCCACATGTTTCAACCAGCCGAGAAGCCAAAAAACCAGGGGCTTCTTCGAGACTCTGGGACAAGCTGCCAGTCTGGTATCGAGAGGTCAACTGCTACGTTGCTCGGAGTCGTTATGTTTCACACCCTGGTTAGTCGGTTGATGATTAGTTCGTCATTTACTAGGGATTTTATTGTTTTTAACTATCAAACCATGGAGGTAGAAGTGGATCTAACTGATAAATGATGTTATATGACATATAAGAATGATGATCCAAGAAAAATGTTGACTTGAGTGTGTAAGAAAATGGGAACATCGTTGGGATACAATGGGACATTCGGAAACAACGATATTGATGTGATTTGGGTTGGTAAATATCCCGCTTTGGAGAGTTAGTTTGTTGCCATCACTTGAAAAAGTATCTGTTGAAGATTATATCCCCAATAGTTGGGCGATGTGAAAAACGAACATTTACCAACCCCTGTCAAAGACAATGATTTGGGTCTGTCTGAAAATGGGGTATACCCCCTTTAGTTTTTCCATTTGAAGTAGGAACATGAGGATAAAAGCATGATTTTAGGGCTAACCCATTTTCAGACAAAGCCGTTTTGCTATCAAACATTGGGAAATTATCTACTACACGTTGGGATTGCACTATCAAAAATTGAGATCGAGAATCACAAGAAGATGAATCTTTGTGCAATTGACAAAACCAACATGCTGCTTCTAAGGAATGATTGGATATGGGGATCATGTGGAGGATCAATGTGGGTAGGGGGCAACTAATATACATCACGTGAATTTTCTCAATTATGAACAACATTTAGCATATTTTAGCATCAATCATTCATCAATGGCCCGACTCTTGTTATTTTCTTGCTCAAGAAACAACTTGAAAACAGTGACCAGTAGCTGCTAGACTAATCAAGGGCCTACATCATGGCAGATTGGACCGGGATTGGCACAGAACTTTCTTCCAACGAAATCAGATGAAGAGATGAGAAAAGGTGCTGGCTCCAGTGTGAGGTTGAAGGTTACCCTCTAGTAATATCCTCTGGTAATCTGGCGCAGCGAACTGGAAAATCCCATGAAAATAGTAGGTACCCTCTGGTAATTTAACATTTATTGAAAATTGCCATTTATAGTTGATTTACCTAGTAAAAATGGTGATTTTCCATAGTTATGTTAGTTTACCAGAGGGTAAATCATCTATCAATAGTTGAAATATACCGACCCCTGAGCCCCACTATGTATAGCATAGGTAGTAGGTCTTATGTAGAGCATTGCCATAGCTATGAGTCCAACTATAATCCAATGTAGCTATTCCCATTAATGATGTACAGAATAGCACCACCTACTTAGAAGCGTTAGGTAGGTAGAGTAGCCATAGATTAGAGGGTAGTACTAGGTCCACCCTAACAACCACCTGGGTGTAATTAG
>Ga0126342_10005513_pt1 | contig 22118 bp, 19 predicted proteins | sample Cyp1metagenome_FD_92528 | JGI IMG/M metagenome (GOLD analysis project Ga0126342, IMG submission 92528) | Coral microbial communities from Lord Howe Island, Old Settlement Bay, Australia - Cyphastrea 1 metagenome | ecosystem: Host-associated > Invertebrates > Cnidaria > Coral ...
AGAGCAAGAGTCTGAAGGAAGCAGATGCAGGTGCGCGAAAAGGTAGCAAAGTCGCGAAACACTGTGTTATTCCAATGATTTGCGGCTCCGGAGGGTCGAAAAGTAGGCTCGCTAAAGCGGCGGGTGCAGAGCCATCTGGGGAGATGAGAGATGAACAATTGCACGCCGTTGTGGCGCGAAGCACATTTCAAAGTCAAAATGAGCAAATCACACCACGTTCGGGGCACTGTTGGGCGTTGAGACGTTGAAAAACTGTACGCCGTTGTGGCGCGAAGCACCTTCCAAAGTCGAAACACACCATTGTCGGAGCACTTTTGGACGTTCAGATGATGAAAAAGCGCACGATGTTGTGGTGCGAAGCACACTTCGGCAAAGCACACCACGTTCGGAGCACTTTTGGACGTTGAGATGTTGAAAAAGTGTACGCCGTTGTGGCGCCAAGCGCGTTTGGAAGTTAAATGTTAAAAACACACCACGTTCGGACCACTTTTGAAGGTTCAACCATGCCAAACTACAACTGCAAGAACACCAAGAACTACAGCTATGTCTGCAACTGCAACTACATCTACACTACATCTACAACTGCAACTACAAGATACTACAACTACTGCTACAACTACAACAACTGCAACTGCAACTACAACCACAACTACCACTACACGACAGCACAACTACAACCACAACTACAACCACAGTTAAAACTGCCACTGCCACTACACTACACTACACTACTACGACGACGACAACAACAACAACAACTACTACTACTACTACAACTACTACTACAACTACAACTCAGGTACACTACAACCACAACTACAACTAAAACTGCACTACGCCACACATCCAGTTGTTGTGGTTGAGGTGACCACTGCAGCACTCCCAAAATCACGACTCCAATCACCTTTCGGTCCATCCGTGGATTCGCTCTGCCATCCATGCATCGCAACATTTCACCTCTCCTATAGCGCCCCATCTTTGAAACTTCTGCCACCGCCTTGCACGGTAGTATTATGTAGTATTGGTACCATATTCATTGTATACGTGATAGCAGATAGCAATCAAAAGGTGATCTGCATTGCTTTGCAGGCAATGGCTCGGGACATTGGAGCCTTGGACTACCTCGAATGCTCTGCGCTCAGTGGCGCAGGAGTTGATGATATTATCGATGGAGCTATGTGGGCATTCGTTATGGATGCCCAAACAGAGCGTGGTAAAGCCAGGACTCAAAGGGAAAGCAGGGTTGGGCCAAGAAGAGATAAGGAGAGGTGAAGGCTAGGATGATATGCCAGTGACAAGATTGGGATATGAATTAGAAATTCAATTAGAAATATATAATTAGAAAATATTGTTGAAATAGAGTTTTAAAAACCTTCTCCATGGCATCCTCCAGTACCACGCCAGGATAACTCAGCGACAGAATCGCGATCAAGGCTGCCAAGTCGCGTAGCCAATAGCTTTGTAGACCTTTATCATCCTTTACCTTTGCTGTTCACCTGGAAAGTTCCAGGGTGCACTTGAGACATTCTCCGCAGCAAAAAGAAGGTGTGCAAGCCACACAATGTTTTTGTCAAGTTCAGACAGCTTAGACTTGGATTTGACTGTTTGGAGCAGCCTTGTTTGCAGTGCGCTTTCTGTTCCGGGATTTGAGCAGTTAGGTGATCTTCTCTCCGACCATCCTCTTGAAGGTTTTTGGAGAAATGGAGCTGCTTGGCAACAGCAGAGAGTAGTAGAGAGTTTTTTTGGGATTCTTTTTGCACATCTCAGAACATCTCAGAACTCCTTTGAGATTTGAACAACTTGAGCGCCCGGGGCCATCAGGTCGCTGTCGATGCTTGCCGTACAGGCTGCAGCCATGATCATGGCACCGCCCGCAGATCCCCAAAGTGTATCAAAGTGTGGCATTGCCTTTTGATCCCGTTTGCGCTGGGGTTGTCGGCAGTCGTCAGGTCAGATTAGAGAGATTGCCTAGGTCACAATGATTGGAAATACTGGGAGTTTGGCAGTGGCCACCTCAAGTCCGTGTGACAGTCAGCAAGTCCATGCAAATGGTATGTTTATGCGTACAGGTATGTGTGCCTTTGAATTTGAATGCGCGCGCTTGTGCTTCCGTTTGCAATCTCACAGTCGGATCGGTCAGGTCGTTCCGCGCATCGGCGCAAAAGCCTTGAACACCACCGGACTTGTCACTTCGGCGCATTTTTTAAAATACAACTGTTCCCCCACAACTGTTTGCTCTGGTCTCAGAGGGTGGCCTAGTGGACAGTTTCCTAGAAGACAGTTGTCTGAAATCTGAAACAAGAACAAATCACAAGATATCATTGAATTACATTGAATCGTTGTTCAGGACTTCTTGCTACCATGTCATAGAAATCCGCTGCCAGACACTCTGCTGCTTAGCCTTCGCAGCGTTCGCTTCTGCAGCTGCCTTACCAATTACGTGGATCGAGACTGTTATGATCATGCAAATGATCGAGTCTGGCTATTCAAATCCAAATGAAGGGTCCAAAAGACATCTTGTTCCTATTTCAAGCTCCCTGTCACAGAATTTGAGTCTACATACATGGGGAATTATACAAAGCCTTTTGTTCACAAATTGCATTGAAAGTCCGCCCCACTCCACTATATCTTTCGCTTTCAGGTCTACCAGTACTGGCATGATCAGCATGCCCTTCAGTTCGGCCTCCTTTGCACAGTGAAGTATATCGGTTGCAAGATGAGCAATTTCAATGATTTCAATGTAGAGATCAATCCCAACGGAAGGAACAAACAGAAGGAGAGGATAAGAGGAGGGAGAGAGATAGAGAGAGAGAGAGAGAGACAAAAAAGGAAGAAGAGAGAACAAAAGAAGGATGGAGTGAATGCAAAGCGTGGCCATTTGCAAAGCTTTGGGACCACTGTTTCCAAGCATTGAGCATCGTGACTCCCTGTCAGCTTGGCACTTGCCCTCCCGAACATCGCCACATTCATGCTACCTGTTCTACTTTTTCCTCGCAGTGTGGGAGTCCTACTCATATTTCATCAGTCCTTCGCACAGCAAGTAGGTGGAATATGGAAAAATATGGTGGATCCATCTTTGTAGAATTCATCTGGTTGCTGCCTTTGACGTACCGGTTGAGCTGTGAGGTCAGATCAACTTTCCACGGTATTTCAGCGGCTGTACCGATCTTGGAAGTTGAGTTGGAGCTGCCAAAGATATGAAGATCTGAGTTGGATTATTATGAAAATGATCTGAGGCTGCCAAAATTGGGGCCCTTGTTGGAACCATACTTTTCCCAGCGTCGGATTCCAAGATTTTGCTGCCGGATTTATTTCACTACGTCCGTGACCGTCTGATTCCATGTGCTTGATACATACCGCAAGGCTAGAAGGTTATGGCATTCCAACGATCATGTTCACGCAGGTGCTGTATTCGTTTGCAAAATTTGCAAGCAGAATCTACACTTTCTGGATATTTCATGACACTGAGTGTATAATGTGTATATGTATTCCTGGATCTCATGATGTTGCTTTACGTTTCTTTTGCACCTCCGAGCCCCAACTTGACAGGCCGTGTTGTGCGGCTTGGGTGCAGCTTGCAGTTATTGGTGGGCACCTCAGTGTGACTCGAAGATCTCGAAGCATGGTGCTGATGCTTGTCGACTTGTCTTGTGGCGAAAGTGCTCAGGTTTCTGGATGAAAGTGATGTCGACTACGTGAAGGTCTGGTTTGCCGAGCGATTTCTCATTTTCACGGTGAATCACTATGGTTGAAGGTCGAGATGTCTACTGAGCAGGCTTGGAATGCTTCTGGGATTGTTGGAGAATGGTTTCGATGATGGTGAACTCTCAAGTTCACTTTTGGCACTCTTGGAATAACTTGGTTGCCATGGTCCCCTGATGTCCCCTGTCAGTTGCAGGTCCAGTTCCAGTTGGTCCAGACCATTGGCACCCTCAGCCCCAATGCCCTGTCAGAGGCTGGTATGTCCACAAGACGATCAAGAAATCACAAGAAAACGACCTCCAAAAGATAAAGTGTTGCCTTGGCAGGAGCTCTCTGTGGATGAAGACCTGCGAAATCGGCAACTGGCTGGCTTTGAAGATGTGAAGGGTCAAAGTACTCAGAAAGTGGATGAAGAGCAAGCGTGCGAAGTCAGCTCTAGCTCTACATCACCCACCACATCACCCAAGACCAGCGTCCCTGCGAAAATGAACGCCGTGCAGCGAATGCGATGGTTGCTCAGGCGTTAAGAGGACATTCACAGAATTTGTCGCTTGATATTAATTTGTTTTGCTTGCGCTGATTGAACTTTGCGGCTCCCGGCAGGAATCACAGGATATGAACCCGCAGCACATTGAAAACGAAATACCATATTGATGTGGGTCCCTCATGTGGAAATGATTGCGTTCGCACATTTTTGCAAACAGAAGGAAGTGTGATGTTACACGAAGATACGTAACAATCAATAGAGCGCAACTTTTCTCCACTACAATTCTTTGCTGGATATTGCCTGGGCAACTTCTCCCCAAAATGACATCCCAAAATTGCCAAGAAAGCAAGCGTTTTTTCCTTCAGTAGTTCAACAGAGCCACAGTGCCCGACGGTGCCATGAAGTCTAGCCCTTATTTCTGCAGTAGACGTGTGGACTAGAAGCAGATGCAAGATGATGCAAGTAACAAAAAAGTCTCACTGAGGTTGATGCGCCTCCGCAGGGCAGCCAGGCATGCGGAATCCATCGGAATCCACCCAAGAGAAACATGCGCAGCACAGGGAGATTTGGGGCTTCACAAGCCACTCATGGTTTGTCTCTGTGAGGTGTTACAACTAGGGATTGGTTTGAAAACATTTGAAAACACGTCGATTCTATTTTTGAACATGTTTGGAACATGTTAATATATGTTAATATACTATAATAGCAAGGTTTGGGATTGGCTTGCAAAGCTGCAGTTGCTGGCATTGCTTGAGCTTTCGAACTTTGGGAATCCGTTTTCTTCATGACACCCGAACGATGTTAGGCGTCTAAGACTTCTTCTGTTGGTATCTGCAATCGCTGCTATCTCAGCTTTGGTGAAGAGCCCAGACATGCTTCGACAAGCCGGAGCCTTACATTTTGACATAGCTGCAAAATTGTACAACGCAGGTCCCACACTTGCAACAAGCTTTCGTGCCAAAACCTTAGATGTTGTTTCGTATGTATCAGCATCAAGAATCTTGATGCATCCGCTTTCACATTTTCATCTCCCCATTTCCGTGTGTTTGCCGAGTCCAAGCCCTAGAGCCCCAAGAGAAGGCGAAACTGCGGCGCGAATAGGGCTGCGTTAAGTCGCACAACCCGCAGTCACAGGTCGGTCAATTTTGCCGTTTGGTGCTCTCTACTGGTCGTCCCAGGCAGGTGTATCAGAGGATTGCATAGGAGCGATGGGAACTGGGAGAAAGTTTGATTTGGAATCAGTCCAATGATCTCGCTTTCAATAGAAGAAGGAGGAGGAGGAGAAGAAGAAGAAGAAGAAAACAAAGTACTTGACCTTGACGAGTTTCCCGTTTCCATTGTGTAGGCCGCCTCAGTTGGGGCAGAAGAGGGTTTGCCCAAAAAACGCAGAGCACTCAGCAGGCTGCCTTCTCAAGAATGCAGTCAAACGCAGCCGATGTATGCTGACCATCTGACCTCTGAAGACAGACCAAGGTATGTTTGCAACCGAAGAGGAGGCGAAGGCCATGCCTACAACACGATGCTAGAAGCGTCTTTGAAACTCTAAAAACACAGCACTGAAGCCTTCGCCCTTGCCATCAGTGGATTTGTTTGGGCACTCTACTTGAAACATCTTGAAAGCCATGGCTCGGTGAAATCCACTGGCCCACTTGGTTGTTTCAATGGTTGTTTCAGGGATTTTTCAGGGTATCTAACCTGGAAGTGGAATAACTTTAGTTGGTCGTGTTGCGAGGCAGCTGCTGCACAGCTGAAAGCTGCTGGGGTTCAAGCAGCCAATTTGCTCGAGGAGCCCGTGGATATGCTGCCTCCTGTCAACTACTCAAACCAATTTGAAGCAATTTGTCGGTAAGTTTGAAGTCTTTGAAGTGCCGTAAACAAATCCCATCATGTCACATTCCGCTTGATCATTTAGTGACTAACGTCTACATGGGAGTGACCAAGGGGCAGTAGAAGTGTGCGACCTTCAGGTCCTTCCAAACGAAGCAAAGTCATCGGAGATGGTGCGGGATTTGGTTCGTGAGGCGCAGTTTTTCGCTGCAACCAGATGAAAGAAATACGTATATCTGATGACAGGGTAAATATTCCTGTGTATATATATATATAATTATATACAATACATATATATACATATAACCATTTCTAAAATATACGTACCTACATACATTCACACATTCACACATTCACACATTCACACATTCACACATTCACACATTCACACATTCACACATTCACACATTCACACATACACACATACACACATACACACATACATACATACATACATACATACAGACAGACAGACAGACAGACAGACAGACATACAGACATACAGACATACAGACATACAGACATACATACATACATACATACAGACAGACAGACAGACAGACAGACATACAGACAGACCGACCGACCGACGGACCGACGGACCGACGGACCGACGAACGGACGGACGGACGTACCACAGACACATATGCACATACACATCTACACATGACGAAGCATCGATGAAATACATGCGTCTCGTTTGTGACAGGCCATAGGTGCAATCTCTCAAGGAGACTTAGGCCTGCTTTGAATCGTCAATCGGACGCTGTTTCTTGAAGGCCATGTTCATTTGTCTACGTTGGGAAAGACATGGTCAAGATTGGTCAAGCATCATGAATTTGTGACGATGAAACGAATGTCCTCTGTGTGAATCATCGATTGCCTAGTTAAACATCAAGGTCCAGGGCTCAGAGGGATGGAGAGCTTCAGCAAAGCATCGCAGATCCAAGAAACCTCTGGCAATGTGACAACATATTACGTTTGAATATATTGGAATCATGAGATAGACTGCACATGATACAATACATGTAATATCATGTAATCATGTAAGACTAAAGTTGACTAAAGATTACTGGATACGGTAAAGGAAATACTAGAGGAGAGGAAAAACATGTAAAGTCCCTGAGTCTTCAATGACAAACGCGTTTTCACTGGAGGGCAAAGCCATGGAATTGGGCGAGCCAGGTGAGCCAGGTGAGCCAGGTCCTGACCCACCAGGTCTGCGCATAAATTCCAAGGGTTCTCGATACTCTCGAGATTCTTCTGGCAGCTGGGACAGCGGAGTCAGTGTAGAGACGAGCAATGCCAGCAACCCGTCCAATCTGTCGAGCCCCTCCAAGCGAAAGAAGCAGTTCTTCAAGTCCTGCACAGCCACCCGGGACTTCGACACAATCGAGCTCCATCCAACAAGTGGAAGAATCATACGAGTGCTCACGAATTGTTTGAATTCTACTTGGCTGGACGTTTTCTCTGGAACAGTGCAAGACTCAGTCGCGACACATTCAGAACAGATTATATATATATATATATATTTATAATTAATATATATATATATATGTGTGTGTGTGTGTCTCGTTGCATCATTTTGCATCTCGTTCTCACATCATGTCACATACAATCATGTCTCAGACAATCTCAGAGTCTCAGAGATAATAAAGCCAGTTTAACCGCCTGCGGCGTGTTCCACCGGCCACCATGGAAAGAGCTATCCTGTAAGGCGCAGACAGCCCTTGCACAGGCCCAGCAAGAACATGGGTTTTGGTATGTTTTTGTGCAAAACATGGTGGATAACATGTTTTTTGTGTAAAACAGCTCTTTGTGTAAAAGACGGGTTTGACGCAAAAACATTGTTTGTGTTCAAACCGCGGTTTAAGTTTAAACCAACGCATGTGTGTAAACCAGGGTTTTGGAAAAGCCATATTGAGAAAGGCTTTGGAAAAGGCCGTATTTAGATGTATTTAGAAAGTTTATGGTGTAAAAGGTGTTCGGCAGAAAAGCCAGTGGATCAAGTAGTGCAAAACCAAGCCGATGTTGAGCGAGGCGTGGGCAGAGTTGAGCCCACCAAAACGTAAGGAAAGATGAAGGCGAAAAATGAAGAAGATCTAGTCCAGGAGGGGGGAGGGTTCAAGTTAGACGGGGCAAAAATCCGCGCCAAGGGGAAAGTCTGGACAAAGACAAACACATACAAAGACAAAACAGACAGTACAACTACAAACAAGCAAGATAAACAAGACACGCCGGCAGGCCGGCGGATTTCTTTTCACTCTTTTGCTGACACTTGTTTCCGTTTTGCTTACAGATCGCAGATACTAAGGTCGTCTTGGCGGACATGGTTCTGACATGTGTGGATATTGATATGCGTGCTGCCGGAGTCGCGGATCCAACCTGGGCTTTCTTGGCATGCCAAGGTCCCTAGGCTTCAAATATATACTTTCAATATCTAAAGCAATGCCAAGTGTAGACCCGCTTGGATTCACTGAGAGATGTTCAGGGTGTTTTTCTAATGAGCGAAGTCCTTGGCGAGGCTGGATATCAATGTCATTCAGTATCATTCAATATTACTTACAGTATGTCAATGTATGTTGCATGTATGAGTCCATCACAATGACTTCGACACAATTCTTGACACTCCAAGCCTTCCAAGCCTTCGCATCCTTCGCATCCTTCGCATCCATCGTATCCTTCGTATCCTTCGCTCCGCAGCCGCGGCCTCAGGTTGTTTAGTTTTCTACACATCAGAAGCAGCGGCCGAATTGATCGTGCGCGGGCCGCGTGTGGTCTTCCGCTCCTTGGATTGGCTCCTTGACATGGGCATCATCTCAGCATCTCTCGTCGAGCTATTTTTTCTGCTGTCCGGGAGTGCCGTGGAGGAAGTTCGCATCCTGAAATTGCTGAGAATTTGTCGGGTGATGCGCCTGATACGCTTCATTCGCAAAGCTCCATCCTTGCGAGAGCTACGCAAACTCATGATGATGTTTGCAAGTGTGATTCGAACTTTAGCCTGGTCTTTTCTCTTTTGCTTCATTGCGATGACTCTTTGGTCGATGATTTCTGTGGAATTGATACATCCTGTAGTTCAAGAGTTGGCAGCACAGGGCACTTGGAATGATTGTGGCACCTGTTCAGATTCATTTGCAACGATTATGCAGTCCAATTTGACGTTTCTGAAGACTTTGTTGGCTGGAGATAGCTGGGGGCAAATTGCAGTCCCTGTCATGACAAAGCAACCTCTTACTGTGATCATTTTTGTTGGAGCGCTGGTATCCATCGTCTATGGCATTTTGAATCTGATCGTTGCGGTCATCGTCGATGCTGCAGTTGAGCAGCGGGAGAAGGATATAACGACACTGGCAGCTGATTTGGATTATGAACTGGAAGAAGACCTAAAACTCTTGGGACGAGTATTCCAACAGGTGGACCTCAATGCAGATGGTGAACTCTCCCTGCATGAACTCGTCACCGGGGCAGAAAATGTGCCGGAGTTTCAAAGCCGACTGCGGGTGATGGACATTGATGCTGCAGAACTTGAACAGACACCTAGCAGCATCTAGCAGCTATTCATCAGGATGATTCAGGATGTGGATGATCCGAATCACAAAATATCTTTCTCAAACAGCAAGGCCACGATTCGTGAGCTGAGATTTGACAAAATGGAACTGGACAAAACAATGAGTACTAGTTGGATTACCTTGGAATTTGGAGTGCTTTATAAAATCTTATAAAATCTTATAAATACCAACTTTCTGAGTCTGACTCAAAATTCTAAATAGTACTAATTGAATGGGCAGCTGAGCCTCGAGAAATCCTGCAGTCCCAAAATGAGGGCAGGAAACAGAAGATCTTAGTGACTGAGTGCCTCAGTGACTGAGTGCATCCATCCCGGTCATCCCGCGATTCAATTAATATGGAACCATATGGAACCCAACAAGAGCCATATGAAGTGATAAAGTCATTTTTGGTACAGTACTAGTACCCCATATGTCAGGTTCCATACAAAAATTAGATAAACTTAAGTAAGGGGTAAGCTTGTAGTTTACAGAATGATTGCAGGCTGGAACGGAAGTTCACGCCTGCCTCACAACCAAGGCTTTTCCACATACTGGATGAAGATGGTGGTGGCAGCATTAGCAAAGACGAGTTTAAATTTGCAAATCACCTGCACCAATTGTTTATCTTTTTTTTACTTGTGGTTTCTGATGTTTCCAACTTTGGTGGGCTTCCGGTAATTGCTAAAGCTGCTAAATCTTGTTCGCCGAGGCATTGAGTCGCTGGATGAGGGAAAGTAAAACAGCCAATCACTTCGTCAAGTACATGGTGAGCAATCTCTCCGTGAACCAAAGCCAGCTGCAGGATCAAGTCAGGCAAATCAGCAGGGCAGTCGCCACATTGGCAGCTGACACTTCAACTTTGCGGAGAGTGGAAGAGTCTATCCCCAGCAAGCTCACAAAGACCAAAAGCTCAAAGAGTCTGGACGCTGCAACTGCTCAGACGTTGCAAGTTGTCACAGTCGCTGGTCCTCCCAGTCCTGAGAACGCGTCGCAACTGCCCACATTGCTTCAGAGACTTGACGACGGCCATGGCATGGAAGTGCAAGCAATGCCAGATGAAACCAGACCTTCGATGAGTGCAATTTTGCAGTTGCTGCAGGACTGCAGCGGTGTCAGTTGCCCCTTGTGCCTTTGTGACACTCTTGTTATACCTTTGTCAACGCAGCTTTGCTGTCAAAGGTTATATATTGAGTCTTTCAGTTTCAGTGTGTCATGCCTAGAATTGAGCTGCATTGGTTGCCACCTCCGCTACCATCTCCTTTCGAGTAGTTTACATCATGTACTTTAATTAGTGTTGTCTCCCAAGCAGTCAAAGTTGGAGACATGTCGAGAAGTACCAAACAGCCAGGATTGGAAATGAAACACCAAAAGTAGGTTAGCCACCCATGCACGTGAAAGCAAAGGCTTGGAAAGCACGTCCGTCGGAAAGTTGCGAGCACATCAGTTTGCTATCAATTTTTGGAACTTATATTTTGTTTCTGAGTACTGTATGTGTTTGACACGTTTGCCTTCACCAGCCTTTGCTGCTATTCCTTTTTCATGAAGTAGACACTCCAAAAACATCCCAAGACACGTTTGATAAGTTGTTTAACACATTTGCATAATCTGCCCATTTTGTTGATTCCACCTACAAAGTCTTTGCTTCTTCTGCTCCACTAGCCACGCCTGCCTGTTTTGCTGGTCTTCTTTCCAGGGCTATCGGGTGTGTGTGTGTGTGTCCTTGATCTCATTCTCTGGGATGTTTGTAATGTCCTCTGATTGCCTTGCGAACTCTTCCCAGACTCCGCGTCCCTTTTCAAAGTCGTCGCACGCATCATTTAGCAATCGTTCCATTCCCATCATATTTCAACAGATGTCTTTCTTGGCAAGGATGCTGATGCGCTACTGCTAAAGAAGAAGCGTTTGACAGCAGCTGCCAGTGAAGTCAATCGCTCGCTGAAGACAACTCTTGACAAAGCGTCCGTGGCAATGCAGCGCTGGACGTTGTTGCAGCCAGGAATCTTGATTGCAATGGGACTCCATGGATACCTTCTGGAAATCAGAGATTACATATATATATATAATTATATATATATAATGGGATGTACTGGAACATCCCGATTCTTAATAGATCTAAAAATAGGAAAATCATCCATCAAAATGACAGAAACCGTTAGTGCGAAGTGGATTTTCCACTGTCAGCCGAAGCTTCCACGGCGAAGCTGCGACGCGCAGGCGCAAGCGATGGACAGACCCGTGGTGAGGCTCACAGCTATGGCGATGAAAGGATGGTGCTCTAAACTGATAATGACTCTGATAGTGAATGATGTAAATGATAGCGTCTATTTGATAGAATCTGGATGAATCATGTGCGTATCTTTTGCATATTTTGCTACGTGCTGTTGTGACATTCTTCATGCATTGAAGAACAATTGAGGCCTTTCGTTTGGTTTCAGTAAGAATTTCCCTCCACTTTTCTGGGGTGGGGTGGCTCACCTCTTTGTGAAGTTGGCCAGAACTTGACAGCAAACTTGCCAACAGTCAGCGAAAGTTAAGACATTTGTGTTCCCTTCCAACCAAGAAATTGTAAGAAGTTGAAGCCCAAAATGCAAGCCCCATGCACGAGGGTTGCTCCTGGTGTGTGGCTCTTACCTACCTCTTTTCCAGTTTTCCAGTCTGTTCATGGTAGAAGTTTGCATGTGTTGATGCATTGTCTTGTTTGTCGCCTAGATTCGCAGGTCAGGCCAACGCACCCGTTGCTTGTCTGAAACAGCAATCAAGGAGTGCCACAGTATTCGAGAATGGCCATGTCTATTGTACAGTGCCTTCCATGGTCAAGCATGTTCAGCTGCACATCGTAAGTAATTAATTTGGACATATTTGGACTACCGAAATCAAAGTAGCTCTTGCACTTCTGCAACTTAGGCCTGCAGCACAGCCGAGAAAGCACACTCCAGTGATATGCCCCATTTAGTGATTGAGATACAGATAGACGAAGTAGATGGAAAAAGTATGAGAGGGCATGATAGACTTGAAGAAGAGCTGCTAAACTGAAAGCAAGGGCGCTTCAATCACTGAACAGCATGTTGATGCCTTTTGCAAAGCAAAGTGCATTCCTGGTGGATTGCTCTAAGAAGAGTCAAGAAGGCCAAGCCATGCGTTCGAACATATTCTGGGTGTTGTAAGATGTTGTAGATTGAGATGATCAAGCACAATGGCTTGGTCAACACCAGCAAAGCTCAGATGCGCGTTTTCTCTCTCTCTCTCACAATTTGCATCAAGTTGCTACAGTTGCATGACATGATACATTTTACCCTTGCAGAGGTTTAGAGCATCCTGAATGAAAGCAAGGGTCGCAGTTGAATGCATTCAAACTGCTTTAATTTGGCTTTCCAGAATGTGTACAGTTGCAAGCAGCTTTTATGTCAGCCCAGTGTGATGGTTTGCGTCCTATTCGGAGCGCAACAAACAAAAGCTTGAGACGAGGACGAACTGTTTCAAAAACAGCACCAAACAAATCGCAGGTCCTTTACAAATCGATAGATGACAACTTCAGACGGGCTGCTAATGAAGTATGCTCCAAGTTATGCCAAAAGGCATGACAAAACCAAAATTTAAGTTCCATTTTTAGCCATACACTTCCAGCGGTAGTTGGAAAATCGGAGTTTCTTTCCGTGGATTGTAATGGATTGCAGTAGGTTTTTTAATCCTTTCATCAATTGAAATCTCTGCGGATTTCTAGATTTAAGTCCAGGTTCTGCGGCCAACATTGCTGCAGACATTATCGCGGAAGGGCAGGCAGCAATCGAGGCAGCGATGCGGCACGTTTCAGGCCAAAGCCAAATTGAAGAGAGTTTTAAGTATGTATATATATATATGTATATATATACGTATATATATATATATACATACTGTATATACAAGACAAGTGCGGTTTGTGAGTCTGTTTTGGTGATGAAGGGAAATTATGCAAGATTCTGTATGCGGAAAGGGTCAATTGAACAGTTATGCAGACAGGTTTCGGAAGGAGCGTTTGGATTCACGACTACAAGCAGGACTACATACAAAGAGGAAGAAGGAAAAGAATAATAAAGGCAACATGAAGCAAAATGAAACAACAACCACATCGGCAACAGCAATGACATCATAGTCACCTAGGAGAAGGCAACAACTGCAACAACCCTGCAAAAAACAGGGAGGCCACCATGAGGACTCTGAATGTTAATTCAACATCAGTGACAAAGATGACAACGCATGAAGCGAAAAACCATGAAAAAACCACACGCTCCACTGGGAGGTTGAAAATACTACATGAATATATAGCCAGATATATAACAAGCTGGTAGGGTGGTGTTGAATCAGCAGTAGAGGCACCTTGGAGTAGCAGCTTCAAGCTCACCTGGAGACAGACCGGCCAGGAAGATGGAATTCCTTGGGAACAAGTTGGGCCATTCTTCATTGCGCATTGCCCTGAGACCGGGAGAGTGCAATATGACTTTGGCAACGTCTTTGACTTTTCCCGGACTGCTTCATGCATGATTAATTTATTCTGCAATGAATCTGGGTCATCATCAAAAAAGTTTGGAGATGTGTTGAGCTTGACATTGTTCAGGGCGGTTGTTCTGGCCAATAGCGTGCAGCCCAGCCATATCCAGCCATGAATGCCCACACTTGCAAGAGATCCTACGTGGCGTTGTCGGAGTGCACTGGGCACGAACTTGAGGTGCTCAATTTGTTGGGGCCATAGTTTGCAGTTTCCGAGCATGTGATATGGAATACCGCATAAGACTAATCACGCAAGCGTGGGGGTACCCATGGTTGAATTTGACCCACATCCTGAGATGACTTGATGATCCGAATTCGTTGAAGATGTACCGATTCCTGAGATATACCCGTTGATGGAAGAAGCCATGGAGGCGATTGGCATTGAGTCTTGAAAACATGACATCGACACATATCGACACGGTATCACCCAGTGGGTTTATGCTTTGATAGGAGGATGACTACGACAGACTCCCAATGCCAAGTGGCAGACCCGGAGAGATTGCGGCTCTTTGAATTTCTTTGATAACTGTTACACCATGTTACACCAAGGTGGCAGACCTGGAGTTGGAGTCTTGGTATTTCGTCGACGTTGTCACAGCAGTCACGGCCGACTATGCCCATGTATGAATCTGTTGTTTGTTGTTTGCTGAGAACGCTGAGATAATTTGAGATATGCTGTGTCACCGAGGCAAGACGTCAAAGGGTGGAGGAGGTAGATTTGAAGCTGCCTCCGAAACCTCAATCCCAGATCGTGGCGGAAGCCGCGGCGAAGAAAGTTGAAAAGAAAAAAGATGTGGACATGGTGCGCCATTTGATGATTTTTGTCATGAGTCTTGCTGAACTTCCATTTTCAGATTTTTTGCGAGATTCCATCTTCAACTTCATTTGCACAGGATTTCGAGGAGAGTCAGCGCTCAGCTTAAGACAAGCCGAAGCTACGAAGCAAAGCTTGAAGTGCAGCCAGCCACAGAAAGGTGGACAATCCATTGCCAAGGCATTGCCAATTGTTTTGCATTGTCCTTTTTAAGGAATTGTTTAGGGGGATGCAGCAACTGCCACCCATCCGCACCGTCTCAATTTGCAGTAAAATGTGACGCAGTTGTATGTGAGTTGTCATGTTATCACGCACTTGTCAGAAGCACTCATGCGCAACAATCTGGCCATAGATGTGATTTGATATGCTTTAACTTTGTCATTGGTTGTCCAGAGACTTGCTGATTGGCTCGCGAAAGCTGACATGTAGCAATCGAGACTGCATCAGCCGCAAAGTATGAGTTCATATGAGTTGCTTGCAAGAAAATCAGAAATCCATCAGAATTCCATCTCAATGCCAAAGGTCTAAACATGTTTAAAGCATCTAAAGAGTCTAAAGCATGACTAGAACCTCAGAACAGGGGGGCTTGAAAGTATCAAGGCGGCCGTAGATGTCATGGCCTTGCTGCTCAGTCTCCTAGGCATTTTGTGCAAACAAGACACACACACACAGCTTTGTGATGCTTGGTGAAAGTGCGAAAGTTTGAGCCTAGAGAAGTCAAATTGTGTGAAAGTTTGGTGCTGCGATGCTTTGTGAAAGATGTGAAAGATGTGAAAGATGTGAAAGATGTGAAAGATGTGAAAGATGTGAAAGATGTGAAAGATGTGAAAGATGTGAAAGATGTGAAAGTGCTGAGCCTTCGCCATCGCAGGGACAGTGGCCTTGGGACAGGATTATTCTACATGGAAGGATTGCTGCAGCCACAGCTACAAAGTGCGGCAAGATGCTGCAAAACTGACAATCAGAGCGGACAATCGGGTGATCCACGGATCTCAAGCTGGTTGCCTGCGCACTGACCGCCCACAGTTCTGAGGCAACTCAGTTGTCTCCAATTACATTCCTTGCTGCAATCGCCTGTGTGGAGCTTAAAGCAGCTTCCAGCCCAGCATCAGCACCCCTTCATCCAAATGGAGCGTGTGCAGCACAGGCGATTGGAAGCTCAGTTGGCTTGCCTTGAGTGCCCTCTGTATTATCGCTTTCCATCATTTGCTGATTGTCTATTTGTGGCTGTATATTCATATATTTCATTATATTTCATGTTTGCAGCTGAGCTGCTGCAAACCAGCTTGTTTTTGTTGAGCAGGTACTCCAACTTCGGCTTTACCGAGCGTACTTGCCTGCCTTGGCTTGAGGACAGCATGGGGCTCTTGCGCAGAGTCATAGATGGACATAGTTTGAATATGTTTGAATTTGACCACATTTGACTCATTCTGACTAGAGTGAAGATGTCACAGTATGCCACAGTAGTCATCCAAGCATGCCCCTTCAAAGCAACATATTCATACAAATCCCAGGGTTATTTTGTTCATGTGATGGGTTCTGATATGCTTGTGGAGAACAGTCAGGTCTCCACGTGTTCTGGTGAGCTGGACAATTCTAAATTTATATTGTGAAAATTGTCATGACCTTCGAGAGTGCAAATGACCGGAGCGGTGTGAAACTTGCAACAAACCGTCAGTATGGTGGATGTGAAGCACTGTGAAGCTGTCAGTTTGGATTTCAGGCAATCGAAACCCACTGCCTTTTGGTGTGTGGAGACTGCTGGGTGCTGGTCTCAGTTTGGCAGGGCGCAGGGCAGCTGGATCGCTAGTGAAGTGGCAGTCGCTCCAAGGAACTTGGCAGACGACTACGGCAAGAATGTCAATTTCAGCTTCAGGTGGAGACAGAAACCAGTTCTTGAAATTATTCCGGAGAATTCCAGATGATTCCAGATTGCTGGTTGAGCATAAGGCATAAGCAAATAATATCAAATATTCTGTTTTTAACAGGCGATTCTACGACAGCTCTTTGGTACTACGGCCAGGTTCTGAATGAGCCAGAGACAACGAGGCAGGAATAGTAGATGGCGGGCTCATCAACAGCACTGATGGTCGACATTGGCCATTGAGTTCTGCAGCTGTGGCTTGCCGAAACGGTCAGGGTTTGGTGCAATGACACCCTGAATGATTTTGTGGCGTTGCGCTGTACGCCCGCATGTTTGGTGACTTGCCTAAAGTGTGGTTCAGTGTGGCATTGTGTCGTAGTAGCGCCTGCCTATTTGTTTGAGTGCTTTTTGCAGCCATGTTTTGTTTTTTTTTGGGGCTCTTTCATGCTCTTTCTTCAGATCAAAGCCAACTGCTACTGAGGTAAATGAGACTGAATGTGCGACACAGAAGGCACCCTGAAAGCCTTGTGGCTTCCGAAATTGATGTTTCTACAGCATCTGGTTTTCCCATGTTTTCCCAAGGCAGAGGATTGCATGAAGAAATGTGGCAATTACAACACCTGCCAGTGTCGCGGGTGGAAGCCTCATAAACTTGCCATGGCACTTTGCCATTGATTCAATGAAGATAATGAAGTGCATTTGACTTCTCGAATCGATCCATTCGCAGTAGACCAAGGTACAAAGGAAGTTTGCTTGAACCAACCTGTGGTGGTGTTACCTTCAGTGATGGTGCGGTGGACCCAAGGCACAGCAAAGATCATCAGAGATCCAGCTCAAGCAACTTGCACTTTGTCCTCGGTGAATCCTAAAGAACCCATCCTGAACCCATCCTGAACCCATCCTGAACCCATCCTTGACTCCTTGACTCCTTGATGCTTCTCCATCAGCTGGAGGCCAGATCTCTACTATGACTGCGCTTTGACTCCAGCCGACTGCAAGCACACCAGCTATGATGTGGAGTGCAACAGATATCGGTATTGTCCACCAAACTTGTGTTTGATAGAAGATGCAGCGAGCTCAGGATAGCTTTGTCGAGTTTGCTCAAGCTTAGGGAGCACCCTTTAAATTGAAACCTGACTTGAGTGCATGCTGGTGTGCGTGTGTGTGCGCGCACTCAACAAGGTCCAGTGCGATCCGAGACATCAATGCGAGGCCGGTATGCTTGCTAAGCGAATTGACCTGTCTAATTGGATGATAGATGATGAATGATGATGATATGTTCGGACTCTGGAGGTAGCTGCTTCAGTGACAATGCCACTGGTTACAAGGGGTTGCTCCATGTTGCTATGCAAAGACTCCACAGTTTTATGTCTTAAATTTTACTTCCAAAGCTTGGAGACTTCATTCCGAACCCTTTAAATATTGTAAATATAATTTGAATATATGTTATTATATGTTATTATTTTATATTATTTTGTGTGTATGTATACAATTGTATACACAGTCACTATGAATCAACTTGGTAAAAACACACATCAATGTGGTAACATATGGCATGATGTGTAACGCATGTCTTTGTGTTTTGAAGATTGGCTCAAAGCTCAGAGCCGACTTCACTGGAGTGACCCCCTTGGTGTCCCCAGTGTCCCTCAGCATAGCGAACAAATCAAGTTGGTGCCTCAGAATCCCACAACCAGACGTAACCAGTGACCATTGCAGTGACCATTGCAGCGAAATTTGAACTTGGCCAAGTTGGTTGATGTTGAGAATGTTGAGAATGTTGAGAATGTTGAGAATGTTGAGAATGTTGAGAATGTTGAGAATGTTGAGGCTCATGCATTGAATGCATTGATGGAAGCGGAGAGAAGAATCGATCCAGAAGATGGCCAGGCAGCTCGCTCAGCTGTTGGATCAGCACATTGCCGCACCTCTGTGCAGAAAATGACTAGAGTCGCTCAGAGAAATATCCGCCTTACTCAGCCTCATTGTATCAATGTAAACAAAAAGTAGAGACAAAACACGCAAAAACACATTGCCAACCAATAGTTGGCATGGATGTGACTTCCTTCGGGATATGGTCATTGATCAAAAGATCAGCCAAAGCACGCAGAAACATCATTGTCCCCTAACTAAAGAATATCTATATAGTATAGAATATTCTAGAACTATGTGATGCAATGTGGCTATGTGATGTTCGAGTCTTCGCGGTCTCCGCGGTCTTCGCCCGGCTTAAAAAGTTCGATGTGGCGACTCTGGAACTCGGCAGGCCCGGACCTTCGATGAGCTTGTACAGCACTACAAGTCTGCTTGGGGAACCCAGGAGAGTCTGACGCTTCCACCCAAACTGAGCTTTGCATAGCTTTGCATATTTTTCCATTCCATTTGGCCGTGTGGGCACATACTTCGGGTGGAGGTGAATCAAATCGAAAGTCATGATTTTCTTCACCATGATAGAGTTCAGTGATTTAGGAAGGCTTGAAAGGAAGTGCCACGGGGATTGCAAAGTGAATCTTGTACTGACTGTACATTGTTCTTTTTCAGCTTAGGTCTATACCTTTCACGAGGCAGCGAGTGTTGCTTGAGCATTTGGTGTGGAACGCAGTCCAATATGCGTGTTTGATCGTGTTTGTCAGGTGCAGCAGTACTGGGACAACCGGTGTCGTCAAGTGCCCTGTCTTACCTGGTGCTTCTTTGTAAAGAAGCAAGTCCAGAGTCTAGAGCAAACATGATTCGCAGCCCGCCCACACACTGCAGTTCTGGCAAGCTGCCACAAAACGTCAGTGATGATACCAGCCGTTGGTACCAGCACCGAATAATTCGCACCATTTTCAAGATCCCAACATATCCCAACATCTATCTGTCCTGAGGATATACCAACAGACCCCTTCCTTACATCCCTACAACAGCCTGGGCTCCTTGGCAAGATCAGCGCCAAGTGCAGGCAAGTGTAGACAAGTAGTGGCTTTTGGATATTTTTGGATCATTTGGTTCGTTCGGATCTTTTGGATCTTTTGGATCTTTTGGATGCTCCTGATGCGTTCTTGTCTTGAAACTTTGATGAGGCCAGAATTCAAGCTGCGACCAGACCACGAGCCTCCGACGGAGCCAGCTTCACAGGCGTGGAGTCGTCAACCAGTGGACCATGTATCTTCTTCATGGGTTGATGTTCGTCCGTTCAGCAAAATGTGTCACTTTGATTCTTGCAGGTTAACCTTGGGCCAGTGAAGCTCTCTGAAGATCCATTTCTGGCTGCAAGCTTCACTCAGCAGGCAGAGTATCATGGCTCTGATATGCATTCCGTGCAAAGAGGTTTGTGCTGTTGTGACAAAGACGACAAATCGAAAGGCCAAACATCCACCTGCACTGCACCAAGTCAATCAACCAGAGGCGTGGAAGGGAAGGGACTTTTTTATAACATGTGTTATAGGAATTTAATGTGCAGAAAACAACTTTGGCTGACCTTCGCTCATCAAGAATCATCCTATTGACTTATTTGACTTGTCTCTATACCAATTTCATCCAATTTCCGTGGTATAGGTGGGCACGAAGGATTCTCAGCATTGGCTTGGGTCTCAACATTGAGATCCTGATTTGTTTGTGTTTGTGTTTGTTTGTGTCTGTATGTTTTGCATTTTCACAAAATTGCTCTTGCCTTCTTGGCTTTGGCATGTTCACCTTCATCACTCCGTTCAGCACTGCGAATTGAGGTCTGAGACAATTTCAACTTGCTTGGGGGCTGGAGATGTAAACAGACAGCCTCGAGCGTTCAGAGCTTGGGAGCTTTGTGTTCATCTCCCAACATCGTCAACATCGATGATCGATGTATCTTTGGTCTCAGGCGCACTACCTTGATCATGGTCCCAATTTTTCTCTTCATTTGGGAACCTTTGAAGCAAGTGTTGAGTGGGTTTGGAACATTTAGATACAGTTTGGCACCTCTCAGTGCCCTGTCCTTGGAGGGCTTTGGTTGCTCAGGAATTGCTGGTTTGGAGTCTGGTTTCCCATATTTCAAGAAATGGCTGCTGGCTGCCGGGCACTCAAACAACTGTGCGACGTCCTCCACTCCGTCGAACTCACCTGTTTTGACTCGGGATTGGAAGACTGGAAAGACATGGAAAGGCTAACTGCAGCACTCTGCAGCCTTTTCTGAGGATAACGATCACCCTTTTCATCGTCTCTGCGGCGGCCATTGGTATGTGGTTCCAAGGCATCCGCGATCGGCTCAGACATCTGGAGCTCCCTCGTCCTTTCATTTTGTTACCCAGCTGCTGGCTGGGGGTTCCATCACATCAAAAACATTCCGTTTCTGTGAAGACTAACTTAACACACCTGGTGACTTGTGCCCCAGTGTGGTCATGCATCATTGTCCTGAGGTTGGGGACCAGTGTCATTAGCGGCACTAGGTGTGTTGTGCATGCTTGCCATTGCTGGAGGAACTGCTCTCGGTCAACGAGGCAGGCAGCTGCGCACGTTACTGTAACCATCCTCAACCTGTTGCCATTTCATGCGAAACGGTGATGCATGCAAGCACTAATGCAAGCACTAGAGTCTCTAGAGAAGCCAAGACCGTCCGGTTGAAGGCTGGGACCAGTTGTGGAGACAATTCTTCTGGATGAATACAGGGTTTGCGCCTTAGGAGATTGGCTCATTCATATCACTTCGAGACGGTTTCGATAAGAATGTGTTAAACAAAACGTATTCCGCGTGTTGCATATTTGGTTGCACCATCTCCACATGGAACCAAAGCATGTTGAGTGCGTGCTCGGTCGGTCCGTCGAACCGAGGAACCAGCTTGTTCCGCCCAAGCCTCAGAGACATGAGCTCACATGTGTCGTAGGGGACCTTTGCTGTTGGCACTGGAGAGACAGGCGCCGCCGGTAAGCGTTGTTGCTGTAAGAAATGGTTAAGGACTTTCGCTGGTACTGCTGCCGCAGCTCGCTCTGCTCTTTGCTGAGATCGGCCAAGCATTGCAATTTCCAGAGTTGCCAAGCATTGTTTTTCTTGGCGCAGTTTCATCCGACAGAAGAAGCATGAGGAATCATTGCAAGCTGAGGATGCTGCAACGTTGACCTTCGGAAGTGTCTCTTGGAATGATTTGAGCCAGAGTCGCAACCGCAACCATCATCCAGCGCAAGAGTCGAGTTTGACATTTAAAATCATTTAATATCATTTTTATATATATGACATTATGTGACCATGTGCCAAAAATAGTTGACAGAAGTTTTGTACCGGTGGTTGATAATTAGTGTGGATCATATATAATATAATATAATATAATATGATATAATATATATATATTATGTTATATATATTATATAATTATGTATAATATATTATATGTATATATTATAT
>Ga0126342_10005514_pt1 | contig 22117 bp, 19 predicted proteins | sample Cyp1metagenome_FD_92528 | JGI IMG/M metagenome (GOLD analysis project Ga0126342, IMG submission 92528) | Coral microbial communities from Lord Howe Island, Old Settlement Bay, Australia - Cyphastrea 1 metagenome | ecosystem: Host-associated > Invertebrates > Cnidaria > Coral ...
ATATGTTAAGTTTGTGTGTGTGTGTGAAATTATTGTTGTTGTATGTGTGAGGGAGGCGGCGGGAGGAGAAGGAGCCCGGGATACAGAATCAAAAACAAGAACCCCACACAAAGTTGTGGGGAAATATGATGAATCTTCATGGAAATCCCCTGTGGCTTTTAATGCGAGTAGTTTAATCTCTTTTTGTTCCTCGGGGATAAACACATTAATGAGTTGGTAAGATGTATGTAAGATGTGAATGGATTACCCCACAAAGTTTATAGATGGTTGTTTGGGTTCACGGTGATCCTCCAAGTAACTCCCCTTGGAAATCCAACATGGCGGGAGAATCTTCAAATTGGGGGATGTTCCATCGCTAGGTTTGATGACACCGAAAGGTACTATAGTTACTATAACTGTTGGATCTGTTCAGTGTCGGGCAGATATATCATGATATATCTACATTTAGATGGGTAAGAAAAAACAGCAACTTACCAACTTACTTGGAGGGTTCACCCTCAGGAATCCTGTGCTTGCGGCGCTGTTTGCCCCAGTGAATCCAGTAAAACAGCAAGGGAGGTTCCATGAAAGATTTTGATGTTCAGAAATATGTGTTCCTCTTTCGAAAAATCGTTATGTTTTATGATGTTTTCCATGTAAGCCTCCATTTATAGATAGATGATGATAGATGATCGATCTGTAGATGTTGCAAGATCCGAAATGAGTCCCCGATTTATGCATGAGAATCCCCATGTGTGGACGATTTTCCCTGATTTTCGTCGGAAACTCTTCATCCCAGTGGCCCAGGTCGCCAGCCCAGTGCCACAGCCAGGAGCGGTGAGATGGACCTCTGGTAAACATAGAAAAAAATATAGAAATGGCCCATTGATAGTTGATTTATCGTGATTTACTTATGAAAATCACGAAAATCGTGATGTTCCAGTTGGGAAACTGTTGGTTTACCAGAGATTTATAGCAACCAAAAAGTTGGTGAAATCCGACCTGAAAATATGGGGATCTACCCAGAAAATGTCGCGCCAAACCAGGTTCGGAAACCCCATGTTGAGGGTGCTCGATGAAAATTCTCGCAACCAATTCAGGGATGCAAGGGAAGAATAGGACATCCCCATTTTTTAAAGAGGGAACACAGTTTTTTTCTTCAAATCGAGAACCGGAATCTGGTCAGAGGTTTTCCATTTTATCATTTTGGCCTGGCTGTGTACCACTTCACTTCTGGCACTGATGCTGATGGGCCTCGTGGCCGCAATTTGGGCGCAGGTTTCCGGTCTTGGTGGGTTGCATGAGCTGGCACGTTCGCTCTCGCCCTTCCCGGCTCAACATCTGGCCGCGGTTCCCTATGCCGGCTTGCCCCCGGGGAAGCATTTGCGTCCGCAAGTCATTTCCTTGTCCGTGGATGAGAGCGGGAGCAAGGGGCATGGTGGTCATGGGGCCAGCTCACCTTCCCCGGCCGGGGCGAACAAAACCGTCCCGTGCCCGCGAGCCGACGGTACGTGCTTTGCAGTGATGAATGCGTCAGGGTCTATGTGGGCCTTCATTGGTCCACCAGATCTTCTGCCACCGGAGCAGTTGCAGTACGTCAGGCCCGTATCATGCCAATTGGTCGAGGGCCTGCGGCCAGCGTCATCGACGCTGTTTTTATGCGGTTAACTGTAGATCATGGCTTTCTCCATAGCCATGGGGCCGTTTCAGTTTCTTGATTATTTACTCCCACTGTCATGAGGATCATAATAACCATCAACCGTCGGATTTTGGTGCACCCAAAAAGTATCAGAGAACCCCTCATCAATAGTTTCTAGCACAGAGAATGTTGGTTGATGTTGGCTGGACACTCGGAGCTTTGTTTGCTGTGGTTTGAGCCAGATCTAGAATTGTCAGCGGATGGCAGATGACAATGACATACCCCAAACCTCTTGCATAAGGTGTATCGAACAATAGCAAGACTGCAAGACCTAAGCTGCATATTCTACTCCCACGGGTGTCTACACGGGTGCATGAACTTTTTGACATGTACATGTGCGGGCATTTGTAATTCTATCTCTACATGTAAGAAGGCAATGTGAAGCGCTAGATACAAGGTGGTGCTCACTAAGTTAACCATGTTTTGTAGACAGAACTGTAGTTTTCATGGAGTTTTTCTAAATCAACGTAACAAATGTTGGCTGGGATGATCCCACATAAAAATGGGATGGTAGTAACACTTGGGTCTTCCGTCACTTGAAAAGCCGTATGTGTTGAAGATGATATATATATACATATACATGTATACATCATTACACAGTATATATATTATTATATATCATTGTATATCATTATATATCATTATAAATGATTGTATCCTCAATATATCTTCAATATATTCCCAATACGACTTGGCGATGTGAAAAAAAAACCTGGCAGAATCCCCAGATCGTCCCACGAGTTAACTTCTCAGGGGCGCCCGAGCAGCCGGCGTATCCGCCGGCACCAGGTGCCGATATGGCGAAATTCTCATAGCTCGTTTTGGCTCTGGGGTGAAGATATGGTGATTTACCCTCTGGTAATGACTAAACATAACTATGGAAAATCACCATGAAAAATGATGGGAAAATCCACTATTTCTATGGCCATTTCCAATAGCTATGTTAGTTTACCAGAGGGTAACCCGAAAATATGATGTTTAACCCTGTTTAACCATAATGGCCGCTTTTTTGTGTCTGAAAACGGGAATTGGCCAACGGCATGGCGCTTTTTCGTGGAGAGCATGGTTGTCGATCATTGGATTTAGGGTATACTCTGTTTTCGAAAAAAAAATAGACATCTCTATAATATATATATATATATATTCCATGTGTTCTGAGGGCCCATATACGAAGACACTGCCAAGATCATCCAAGATCATACATCCCATATTTTTCTTTCACCCTTGGTCTTACCCTCTGGTTATAAAACAAAATGGGCATAGCTATGGAAGGCTCCCATTTACAGATGATAAACATGATGATTTACCTATTGAAGTTTGTTAAGTTCCTTCCAGCTGTGCTTTTCAACGCGCCAGGTGCGGAAGCGCCGGCGTATCCTCATATGCCACCGCCAGGTGGTGGAGATTCACTTGGGTCGTTGGTCAATGTTTGGTGATTCGATGCTTCTACGCTGGAGGCCTTAAACATTGTTTAAGGGGCCTGTGTTGCTCGCCAAGAATGAAACTATGACGAAAACTGAGGAACCCATGATGGTCGTTTGAGTCGTTTTATTCAAGTTGCCCTGAAGGCAACTAGCAGGTTTAGGGACGACAGAGGAGTGAACTGTTCGAATGGAAATGGTGTTTCAAACCAAACCATTGGGGCGGTGCCAAGCAAAATCTGGATATGGATAGCAATCATGGGGATATCCTAGCAAAGTTTATTAACTAGTCTATAGTAAATTGGATATTGGCCTGTCTGTCATTTAAAGTAGATGAAAGTAGGACATGGGATGTGCATCAATGCCAGTAGAACTTCAGGCACGGGGTTGCCTTCGGATATCGGATATGATGCTTGACTCGTAGCTTGTCAGGTTGAAGATGGGAGTACAAACCAACTGAGGATGTTCTAAGCAACAAAGCTGGGGAAAGGAAGGTCATATGATGCCTCCTTTTCGATTATTGAGACCGTCAAAATATCACTAGGATTGCGCCATGGATAGCAACTGGATCAATATTCGCCGCTGGACCTGACACCGCTGACCTCTTTGGGTCATGATTCACAGTCAAATGTGTAAATGTGTCAGATCGATGCGCGATTATGTTCCAACGATATTTAGAATATGTCCACAAAATGCTAAGCCCAATCCATGAACCCCACCTGCGGAAAAAGCTACCTATGGATTGGTCGCATGGCTTATCATGATTTCCCTTGTGTTCATTGCCATAAATTGGGCTATACCACATCTTTCGGAAAGACATCCATGACATTCCGTACGTCATTGGTTAAAATTGATGAAAAAAATCATTGTTTTTAATGCTTCAATTCCCCTAAAATGGTCAATGCTCTCCACCCCATGCTGCCAGGTTATCCGCACTATCCCCCACCGGGGTATCCGCATTATCCGCCCCCGGGATATCCCTATGCGCCGCCAGGCGGGGTAGCGAAGGTTTTGGGATGGGTATACCATCTAACCATCTAATGTTGGATGGATTGGTTTAAGGGAAAATTTACAGGAAAGCCCCATGATCTTCATGGGAAAATCTATGGTTTCCGGTTTAGATTTTCCCCTAAACCAATCCATTGAAATGTGGTAAACCCCATAGAAACTGGAAGTGATGGTTGAAATAGGAGAGAATTATAGGATAGTTATGATAAAAATGGGGGTGATGATAATATATGATAATAACCCAATGCCATAGGAGATTAATAGGAGAGTATGGATTGATATAGGATATTAGTGGGATATTTTTGGGAGAACTAGAATAAACAATCTCCAATTGCTCGGTTTATTGTTGGGTATACTCCCTACTCGCAGGGCTGGGTGTTTAGCCACTGGTATCTTCATGACCCTGCAGGAATCATATCTTCAAGTTTAATGGAACAGCTCAGTTCAGGCAAACCAGCGAGATAGCCCATGCAGCGTTCAAAAGCCCTGTTGCTTGATTATACTAGCCTATAAAAATATTGGCAATGATCATAATCCAAGAACAGGGAATCCCGTTCTTAGCCAACCAGGAGTAAATGACAGGGTTTTTGAACACTGCTCATGTGTTGCGCATATTGGTCGATGATCCCCGTGATGCTCGCAGGCTACCCCCCTCCACATGGGCACTACCCGCCGCCCCACGGCTATCCGCCGCCACATTATCCGCCGCCAGGCGGTGACACGGAAAATCATGGGTGATGTTGACCGAAAAACCAACAGGTCCCCTGGAAGTTCCTCAAATTGTCCCAACAAGCGGATTCGTGTCTGTTTGTTGTTCAGAAAACCAGGATGGTTGATCAAACGTGCAGAGTAAGCAGATCCCATGATTGCAGCTGCACAATTCATGGTAAAACATGCAGAAGCCGGCAGCACGAAGCCATATGGTCTAGGTGGTTCCTAAACGTGCTGTAGACGTATCTGCCAGTTTGATTCGATATATCTCTGGATATGTTTTGCTTACCCAAGTCTTGCTGGTCAAACAGCCATGCACTGTAAAGAATTCCCACCCCAAGTTCTTACCAATAGGGTACCCCAAAATCTTATGGTTAAGCATTATATATAGTTAAAATATGTTTAAATTAACACTGCATTTGTTTGGGTACTGGTATGCTTCATTTTCAGGCTGCTATCCGGGTTGTGGAAATCCAGGTATGGGCCCATCCATGGCGTATCCGATTGGGATGTGCAAAAAACTTCACCCATGCTGATGTCCTTAGTGCATAGCCCCATCGAATTCGAATCCCCAAGAAATTCTGATTCTTTTTGGTGAATACGTTTCTTGCTGGTTGGCTGGTTTGGAACATTTTTATGACTTTCCAGAAACAGTTGGGAATGTCATGATCCCAACTGACTTTCAGATTTTTCAGAGGGGTGGCTCGACCACCAAGCAGCTTGGATTTGACAAAAAAAACAAGAAATGTCCAGGATTCCAGCACCGCCAGGCTACCCCTACCCGCCCCCTGGCACCTACCCGCCGCCGGGTGCGCCGGGTGCACCGGCGCCGGGCGCCCCTGGAGCGCCAGCGCCGGCACCAGAGATGCTTGGACTAAAAGTGCTGTTGTTTTTTTCCATGTTTTTTCGTGGGAAAAATATTGGCAATTTGGAAAAGTAAATGAGAAAATATATATGGTGTAGCAAAATCTGACTGTTGTAGGTGGGCATGTTTGTCAAATGTTGTGTTTTCCATATGACAAATATGAGAAAGCCGTACAAAGGAGGCAAGAAGTGAGCCGCAAGTAAGCCAGCAATTTCGAAGTCTTGCCGCCCTTTTGGGAAAGCTGTGTTCAGGACATGTCCATAAAAGTACATCGTGAATGTCTGCAACTTTGAACGTACTTCTATGGCACTTTTGAGGAAGTTTGCATGCTCATTTGAGGAAGTTTAAGACAGGTGATGAAATTTCAACCTAGAAACTGCCAAATTCACTGCCTCAGAAACTCTGGCATCGAGGCTTTGACACTAATGGAATACTCAGGGAAAAAGTGTCAGATGGAAAAAGCCTTACCCTTGCGATTTTTTGTGCGTAAAGGCCCATGATTTTCCTTTGGAAGATATAAATGTTCATAGGAATCCAGCAATGGTGTATGTTGGATTGCAGTTTATGTTTGTTTTTTTCGCGAGGATGGTCCAAAGATATGTTTTTTGTGCCATTTTCATCATTGCAACACACTCATTATATAGAAATGGCTCTTCAGCCCATTTGATGCAAACCCTCGATTCATCAACCCTGGTTGAATAGTTCAGAATTGACACTTCTTTCAGGTTCAGATCCTTCTCATTTCGCCAAAACATGCCAAAACGATGATGGAATCCGGAATCCCCAGGCAAAAAGCTGTCATGATCCATGGATATCCATGCATGATTCATGGGAATAGGAGTCTAACCTGGCGGAAAATGCCGACATCGCCAGCTCCCAAGGAAGGCCAGATCGCGATCTCGAGGCATGGAATGGGGGAGATCAGATTCCACCGATTTGCTGCTGAAGTTGGGTCAACGGGCACAAAGCTGCGGGTTAAGCCATCAGCTGAGATCAGTCCGCCCCATGAAGGAATGGAGTTCCACGCCGTTCACTGGAACAAGTCTGGTTTCACTTGCTTGGATCACTTTTATCGAGTCCATCCCCCATATTTTCTCGTGTTTTGCAGCTCAAATCTTGTGTGCAAGGAGCCGAAAATGGCCGTGGTCGTGGTCGCGGTGGTGGTGGCGGCGTGGGCAATGAATGCTACGCATGTGGGGAGTCGCCACCTTACAGGTCGAGATTCATCCCGACTTCACGACATTCATGACATTCATAGGGGATTTCTCAGCTAGCCATGTTTGATTACGGGTAAATTTGGTTTCATGAACATCTGTGGATTTCTCTAGCGACCAAACTTAGGACAGGGCATTTGGCCCGAGATTGCCCCAACAAGGGCAAGACCGGCTTCCGGGAAATGTGTTCGGGATCTCAGACGTTATGATCGAGAATTGAAGGTTCGATGCTTCTGTGATGATTGATTTTGGGGAAATGAACCAACAGTTTTGCAAATATCATCGTTATAACAATAATAACAAGCATATATGACAAACAACTATGGGGGAAACACGAATGGTCATGCAGGGACTCTCCGGTGAATGTCTTGCTGGAAGATCCAGCATGAACCGAACGATGATGATCTTCGATGGTGATTCGATGGTGAAATTCAATAGCACACCTTAGTAACCCCACCTGTTGCAGTTGACCCGGTTGACCCCGGGCATGGCTCACATTTTGCCCCTAAATCGACCTTGCGAATCAGAGGGTCCCATCAGATATGGAAAACAGGGAGGATCACCAGCAAAGTGTATCATCAACTATTATAGTCGTTGCTTGAGTTTCAATATGTATATTATAGTTATATGGTTATACATCTACTACGTATATCTAATTACAAATATTTATACTGTATACATATATATGGTTGGTGGTTTGGAACATGTTTATTTGTCCATTCAGTTGGGAATGTCATCATCCCAACTGACTTTCATATTTTTCAGTGGGGTGGCTCAACCACCAACCAGATATATACATGTTAGTTACATCAACTATGTCCCATAGTTGTATCCCACCAATATCAACTATGTCCACCGGCCACCCGAGCATGGAAGGTGGAGACTTCCGGAGGGGCGAATGTAAACGCGGCCACTCGGCGATTGAAAAACGCCCAAGGAACCATAGAAGTTGGTAAAGTCCTACCAAAATATAGTGACAAATCGTTGGTGAATATGAATAGAAGTTGGTGAATATAGTGACAAATCACGTTTTCTATCTTTTTGGTGCTATGAAGTTGATCGGAATAGGGAATACTTGGAGTTTTTGGTTGTACTCAAGGCTGAAAATTCATAGAAACGAAGATTTTAAATCCTGGGTTGGATTGAACATGTAGATGATGGGCAAAAAACTGTTTTGTTTGTTGGTGTTTGTTGGTAGTATCCCCCTATTGCCACACACTGGGTCACCAGCCATCAAAAGATGTGAGCAGCAGGGACCTCGGGCTTTGATGCTGCTCATATTCTAGGAACTTGTATCTGTTGAGAGTTCGATTTTGGTTCATAATCATTATCATTATAATTATGTTCCATGTTGAATGTCCGGAGGGTATCATGCCAAAAAAAAAAGTCACAAAAGTTCAATGGGGCTCTGGGTCAATCTTCGTTTTCCGATGTGGAGCCCCACACCGAAACAGGATGAAACATGTAGGTGAGCATACACAATATGGAAGGTTCCTTGGCAATGACTTTGATTTGGTTTGAGGAATCACAAGACTTCCTAAATGGAGGAGTCTATATATATATATATATATATATATATCATTATTATTATATAGCTTTAGTACGGGATCTCCAACGCCTCAATTAATAAACACGTGCGTTGGAATGGCGAAACACAACTGTTTTTGGTGCTAAATCGATCCTCATCTGGAGATCCTCATCTGTTTTCTGCTAAAAACGTGTAACAGGCTTAGCGAAGCATTCTGGAATCACCATGGACTCACCATGTTGGTGGGTCAAAGCCTCATTTTCTTAAGATGGTGAAGTTCAATTCTTCTCGCTTAAGTTCTATATGTCTAGAAAATGACGACTTACCGCTTGTTAAATTTCGCCAGTTTTCCGAACTAAAATCCTTAGCCCATTGTTCAATCTCATTGCTTATCCATTCGTATCCATTCGTTGAAGATTCCCATAGCCGTCATCACTGGAGGATAAATCACCATGTTCTTTCGACGATCCGAGGCGATAAGTGCCGCTACTCGCACGGCGAGCGATAGAAGGCCCGGGCCAATCACGGTGATTTCATGATTTTCATGGAAAAAAACATGGAATGGAATGGGAAATTCATGGGAACCTATGGGATTTATAGATATTTTTAATGAGGCTAAAACAACGTTTTAAACCACCCCATTGTTGATGGTTTATAGCACCTATTGATGGTGATTTGCGGGATGGTTTATTATTGTTTTAACCACTTTAATATGTTTTCATGGTGGTTTAGTGGGAGTTAAGCAACAAACATGGTGGTATAATGGCGATGTATTGTGGAAACTTTAACATTTATGGTTCTTTTTTTGTGCTTTTGGGGATGGTGGATTTGGGTTACATACGCGATGAGATCCTACAATTTTAATTGCCCAAAAAAACTCAAAAAAATCTGAAAATTGATCCAGTTTAAGGAAAACAGTTTTTGGACGTACTCCTATTTCAGGAAACAGCCATAGATATCGGGATATGAGGATAAAATGATGAGATGGGAATTGTCCCATTCAGATGAAGCCTTGGTTTAGACCCGGATCCAATGATAAGGGGACCCAGATTGGGGGGAATATTCAATGGTGGATGGGAGTAGTTATGACCATGTGTTTTTCTTGGCAGGGGTGTAACTAAGAGGAATTGGGTTATTTAATCTGTTGCGCAAACATGAGAAACAGGGAAAGGGTTTCGGAAAGGGTTTCTTTGCCTACAAAACAACAAAAGGGGGTGATTGGCCAGCAAAAATTGTGGGCTAACAACTAACACGCGACCAAGCCAACCTGATACCAGGCAAAGAACGGTTAATATTGATCAACAAAACAGGGTAATTGAACTTAAGATAAGATTGGGATTTGAACCCACAATAATGGGAGTTTCAACCAATGCAGCAGCAAAACGGCGGATACAACCAAGAAAAGTCGAATGTCGCCAAGCAGTTGTGGGCCAAATTGATGCGCCAAAATCGACACTCAACAAAAAAACATGTATTGAATGCAGGGGTGCATTTGAGCTGCTACATAAATATACAATACGTAATACCATGTGGTGAACCGTTCCATTCGTTGACTTTGTTTGTGGGGTATCCCTTTTCCCCAACACTTCTTTGATTGTCCGGTTGGTTACCGTACTTGGGCAGACTGTTTCTGTCCGGCAGATCGTCATATAGGGATTCCTCCAACCGGTAGTCACACAACTCCCAACCCTCCAACGGGTAGGATCTGGACAGCCGAGTGAGCCGCGGCAGCTGGGAGCAGAGAAAAAGTTGAAAATTTTCTCCATATTTGATGAATCAATGCAAGATGAAACCCCGCAAAGTAGGCATTACTGCCATCCAAAATGACAAAAAAAACCACAGCGATCAAAGGCGAAGCTTCCCAGTAGATCTGGGTTGCGGCGAACGCAGCGCGGCGTATGATGGCGGGAAAGGGAGCGTCATCACGTCACTGACCTGGGCCACACAGGAGATGAGTAGATGAAATTCATGGCTGGAAGATATCCCCCATTTATAGACCATGTTCCTTACAAGTATGGATTTTCTATCTGTTTGTTCACTGGAGGGTGGGTTTGATGAAATGACTGAGTCAACGACTTGTTTGCAATCGTACTGTTTGGCACCCAATTCTATTCATTCTGAAGCCTGAACTATGAAGAGAATAACCCAGGTACTGAGTGAGTTGCAAGATGGAATGAACGAGAAACCTATCGCAGCCGCAGGCCTAGTGTTTGGCGCGTCCACCAAGCTACAACCGACTGCGGCTGGCCTCTTTTGAAAACAAGCCAGGAACTCATTGATCCTTTCAAATGTGTCAAAAATAGAAACCATCCTATTTGGAGGGATGATCTCTATCTCCATTGATGTTTACGATAGCTAAGCACAAAGAATCACCCGCATTGCCTTGTGCCTTGTCCGCGGCTCGGAAGATTCGGGCAGCGATGTCACGCCAGTTGTTCGGCGTTGGCTGTGACCGAGGAGTGAGACATGGGTCGGCGCGTGGAATGTTTTTTGAGCAATTTGTGACAGCATGAGGATGGAGATCCCATCTATTTGCACATGTTTTCGCACATGTTAAGGTGCCAGACCTCTGATCCTTTGATCCATCTGGGTGGATTCCTCCCTCACCAACAGAAATTGTCATGTTACATGAGCTATTTGGACCCCCCAAATAGCTTGATAAAAATATGCATTTATCACTGTGGAATTTTACCAACTTCACCAACTTTTTGGGCGGTGTAAAGAACACCACCGTTGTTCAGCTCAACAAACCTGCTTCTTGACACGTGAATGTCTTGGATATCCCGATCTCCGCATAGTCACCATGTCGTACTTTCCAATGTACATGTTGTAGAGAGGAAGAGATTCTGTACCTCAAAAAGGGCGGTGTAGCAATGTTCCAGGATGTGTTAAGCTAGCTATTCTACTGGTTGAAGACGTTGCCGGTATAGTCATGTGTTCCCCTGTAATTATTGTTTGAAATGCACCTGTTTGTTGATTGATGATATCCTTATCAGTAGTGGGATTAAAAGACTGGCAACAAGTGGATATCCCTATTTTTTTTGCTAAATTGGGTGTCCAGATATATTCCATCAATTGATCATGATGGTCCATGCACATGTTTTCTGCTAAGTTTCCAAATTTATGCATCGTAGTGGAGCAGGTGTTTATCATTTTTTATCCCGTTAATTCCAATGATGGTGGTACGCAAAATGGGATGAACTGACTTTCAAATCCTATTTGCTTAGTCAAAGTCCCAAGTGACTTTGATTTTCATATGTTTGGGACAGATTGGAACTGCTATGAATCACAGTAACAGCTGTCCACCATGCTTTCCGGATTTCTGCCATGGACTCCATGGACTCCATGGACCCCAACAAAAAGCCACACAGGCGTCGTCCAGCGACTCTGCGGCAGGCGGAGTCGAGGGTATGAACCTGAAGGATCATCGAGGGTTTTTAGCGGTTGGAATCTTTGGCTGTGGGTTACCCATTGTTACCCATTCACCAGTGGCTAAAAACCCATGGCTGTGGTTACCCATTCACCAGTGGGTGTTTAACCATGATCATCCATGACCTTTGGTTACCCATGTCCCCAGAATTCAGAGTTTGATCCTGAAAATAGCGTAAGTTATGGGTTTCTGTTGGAGGGTAAAACAGAAGGCCCAATGGGACGGCTGCTTGAAGATCGTAAATTCACGTCGAAGTTCGAGCAGATTTGGAGAAGATATTTGCACAAGTCCTAGTTACTAAATTGTGTAATCTGAGTCATCTGAGAGAGTCTGAAAAAGAAAACATTGGGATGTTCTTTGGTCCTTGGGTGATATCTTCGCTGACTTTCACAGGCGTGGGGTCGGCAGTCGAGAAAAAATAACAGCAGCGGAAAAAGGTGACGTGGGAGGTGGGTGGAAATGTGGAAAAACTACTTGGATCAGCACGCGAATCGGAACTGATAATCCCACCTCGAATTGACCTATAACTAGGAAACCCCCGACTTCGGGGACTTCTTCACCATGTTTCTTCGCCACGATCCGTGAGATTATCCTCCAAGTGAAACCAAGTCGGGCCCCGAACCCCCCTTCTCAAAGCGCTGTGAAAGCTGGAAAGCTGGAAAGCTGGTTTGTGGTTTAAAGTTTTGCTGCAATTCCAAGTGTGATGACTTTTCAGGCGGAAACCACCAATCAAACGACAAAACCAACTGGATTCCAAGTTCCGAAGTTCCTCCTGCAAGATTTGTGCGCGTGTGGTATATCCAGCTGAGCTGTTCGTCGGCGGGTTACGCGTTGTGCGTCTTGCGCTTATTCATGCGTGCTGGCAGTGTAGTTTTGCGCGGTGCAGCTGCATAGACTCGGAGTGATGTGGGATCCGCAATAGTCACCATCCCCATTTTTTTTGTTGTATAATAATGGATAACTGGTTGGTGGTTTGGAACATGGCTTTTATTTTCCATTTCATATATGGGATGTCATCCTTCCCATTGACTAATAATTATTTTTCAGAGGGGTAGGTATACCACCAACCAGTATCAGTATAATGGTATATTATAATAATCCCAGGGTTGTACCAATCCCCTACTTGGGATCATAAGAGCCCCCAATGGTCGATACTTGGGATGGGTAAAATGGTGGATCCCGGCTGGGTGTGATGCGAAATTTCTTCAAAATTCCACGTGTTCCATTGCGATTTTCTGGCTGGTGGTTTCAAATGGGTAGCTTCATGTCCATTTTACCTGGAACGATGATCCGAAGCAATTACCATCTGGTAAACAAACATAGCTATTGAAAATGGTGATTCAAAGTTGATTTACCCATTGATAATGGTGATTTTCCATAGCTATGTTAGTATACCAGAGGGTAATATTTTGTGGGGTTCAAACCACCAGTCAGATACTATGCGTTGCAGAACCAGGCAGACACGCATGGGAAAGGTCGAACATGGCGGCAGAGAAGTCCACCTTTTTCAGCGAGGGCTGCTTGGTATGACGAGCGGATCAAGAGCAGTGTTTTTTTGCAACGGCACGCTCAGTGTAAAGGTTGCGCTGTACAAAAACTCGCTTTTGTGGCTTAGTGAACTTCATTCACCGCCAATCCAATCCAATATGTTGTCCCCAAAAAGCAGTGATCCTGTGGTTTTGGATCTTTGACATCTTGGAGCTGGGGAGATTCAAATGATGCACATTTTGGCCATGAACCCATGATTTTCCCCATAGATTTGGTATGGTCTTTGGACCACCCGCCGCTAAGCTGGAGCCCTGTTCAGGCGCGAGCCGTGGCGCAGAATGCTGCAATGAAGTTGTGAGAAAAGATGAGATTCGACGACTGCGGCTCAGTGTTTCTATGTTGTTTGAGGAGATTTTCTTAGTATACAAATGTGGGAATGATCCACAGTAACCATCATCCCATTCCCATCAAGCGCCAGTAAGTTCAGTTTATCCCAAGCTATCAGCCTCTGGAAATCATGGGTCCTGGTCCTGGTCCACTGCTTATTGCAACTGGCACATCGACAAAGAGTTGGGGATTTGACCCACATGAAATGCTTAACCAATAAGAACAAGCTTTGGAAATAAACACGGAAATCTCAGCGATATCAGGTATATCAGATATCAACAAACATGGACATGTTGGACATCTTAAATCTGAAGCAGTTCATTGGTGCTAGCTGGGCCAAAAAACCATGGCCATAAGATCATTCCAGCCCTCGATGCCGGCGCTGACTCTGCGGACTTGGACAGCTGTAGAGTTTTTTCGCAGTTTCAGAAGGGATGTTTCGGCCAATTTCCTGGGTTATACAGGGAAAATGATGATAAACCATGCGATGTTTGGGGTACCCAAACCTATTTGCAACAGCTTGAGGTCCTCAAGGTTTGCCCCACACACTTCTACGTGGTCTGCTTTGCCGATGTTTAGCTTCAAGGCTTCAAGACAGTCCAGGAACCTCCAGGTTGCGGTTTCGCCAAGTTGATGTGCCAAGCCACAATGGAAGTTGAGCAGAAGCCACCACTTTCGCCAGCCGATGATCTCCCGAAGTGGTAAAATTAGACTAATTAGACGTGACCCCTCAACGATCAGTATCCAATCGCTCAACGCCAAGCTAGCGCTATGCGCAGTTGCTGTGTTTCCACAACAGCCGCAGCGTTTTTCAACACACAGCCAGTCTTCCTCAACATCTGGCGCCATGGGGTCGGCTGCTGGGAGGATTTACCGAAGTAGAAGTCAGGCTGCCAGGGATTTGGTGTCTGGATTTCTTCACCGAAACCAGCAAATGTTGGAATATGTAGCCCATGCACTTGCGGTTTGTTAGCAATTAAAGGATCGGAATTTCACCAGCCATGATTGGGTTGTGAATATACAGTACCGAACAACAGTGAAGATAGAAACAGACGATGTTTTTTAGTGCCAGAGTTATATCATAGCGATGTTGTTGACGCTATCCCTTGAATACTTACCCTCTGGCAATTTAACATAGCTATAGAAAATCATCATTGTTAAGAGGTATACCATCTATAAATGTGCCATTTTTCATAGCTATGTTAGTTTACCAGAGGGTACATCACCGCTGATCTCCCATCATTTCTGCTTGGATATCCCCATCTTCGTCGCTTGGATATCCCCACAACTTCTAGCCTGGAATCAACTCCATAACCCCAACAAGATGTTGGTTCATCATTTGTCATAAACTGAGAGATTATTGTTCACTCAAATGTATGTTTGATAGGTATAGAGATATGTACTGTACATATATTCAAAACAAATACATAACAACTAATATCAAGTGATAGAGTGAACAAATTCATAAACCATACTCTATTCACCAAATTTCATCGTATTGGTGTGTATCAAAGACCATACCCCAAAATGGAGTTTATTTTTAGGCGCGCATCCCAGTAATTATCCAATTGTAATCAAACGGTATTCTAATGTAGTAGTCATGTATCCCCCCTTGACGTTTGCTTATATATATATACATATACACATAATATACACATCTTATATATATATATGTATGTATATATATGTATACACATCTTTATATGCCCTTGTATGTACTCTGATGGATTCCCGATGCCATCACGGATGCCAGATGGACTTGAATGAACGCGCCGTAGAGGAGGTGTTCTGAAAAAGTTCTCCGGGACAGGGGATGATTTTCATGTCATGGTGAATCTGCTGCCATGTTTGATTACCAGTAATCCATGAGCTGAAAAATATGGAACAATCATAGTAAGATGTATCTATTGGATAGTTACTATCCATGGATGTTCTGATAAATTGGAAATTATTATGGAAATATGCACTAAGAGATTGTGAGATTCCCTTATATAATATAAAAAAAATATGAACTTCAATATATGAAGCATCACCAATAACCTATATATAAATTGAAAATTCTAAGGGACTTGTTCAAAAAAAAACTGAAATGGGTAGATCAACCAGTGTCTTAACTGGCTCAGGATCCACTTGGTTCAGCGCTTTAATTTTATGGATTTGTGACATCATAGTTGGCATCATTGACCGACTAATGATGATTCAGTGATTCATCAACTTATAACATTATAAGTCCTTTGTATCTTTGTCAACTGGACCATATATGGATATATTATCCATATATATGGCATAGCACAGTATCACAGTTAGAATCAGTTCTTCTTATCAACAGTATGATACCACAGTTAGACTTATCATACCACAGTTAGACTTATCACTTCTCAACATTTCTTTGGGCTATGGATGAAGTGGTTCTCCATCCTGGGATGCTGACTCCCGATGCTCAAGCACCAAAGATATGCCTATTGCATATTCCAAACATAAATTAGATTGAATAGGTTATAGATCTATAGATTATAGATTGAATAGACGAATGTATAGATTATAGATTGAATAGGTACTAGTTCACACAGATCCGGACGTTTGCCAGCCTGTGTTTTCTCGCACGAAACGGCCCTTCTTTTCCACGGACCCCCACGAAGTCTGCGAAGGGTTGTTGCCGCAAATTATTGTGAAACGAGCCATGAAGCAAATTTCATGTCGTACGCGTGGCGAGGGGCCACACCTAGTGTACCGTCCATCCCTGCAAGGCGGTTAGCACCGCAGATGAAACATGTGGTAAAACCGTGGGAAAATTGAGATATATTATGTCATCATGGGCGAACGTTAGGTTCTTCGGGTACTAGTAGAATATAAACTTATTACCTAGTTAGAATTATCTACCATGAACCAAAGAATTCACCTGGTTAAGTGCACCCACTTAGCGATGTGTGTTTCATCCTCGTTGCAGATATCTCGAAATTCCATCCTCCTTTGGGGTGATCTGGTCATCGAACTACATTGGCCATCGTTTTCCATCTTTTTTCTTGTTTACTGGAGGGATATCCATTCTGTCAAGATTCCTCAGCAAAAGAAATATGACCACCGGTTTCAGAAGCTTCTGCCCAAGCTTCCGAAGGTGTTCCTCTCCTGCGACACGTACACCTTTTCATACCGGTATAATTTGTTATATAGATCTCGATATGCATAGTCATACCAAATCCTACCTACGTATACCATCATAAATGTGTATATATATATACACACATTATATATATTATATATAAACACATGTGTTCACAGTTTTTGTTAGTTCTTTCCATTGCCCCTTTTTGGGCACAGCTCGGCTAGGTGCCAGTAAGGAGTTGGTATCTGCAAAGGGCCAAAGAGGATCCAAAACTCATCGGGCAGGCGCCGTCTTTCCCCATCGATGTGCATCCCAATGGATCGGGCATATCCCACATTAATAGCTGTTGTTGATTGGGATGTGGTTATATGATGTTATATGGTTATATAAACAATGAATATCCCACATCTATCTATCCCACATCTCATATCCCACTTTTTTTTAATGCTGAAATATCTACAGGAATCCAGTGGTAAGTGCCGAAGTATGAAAACCACGAATTTCTGCCGAATTTCCGTGATGTCGATCCTTAAGATGTGCTATTGGTTGATAAGAACCAGGAATTATCTGCGGGTTAACCACAATGCTTCGTCAATATTGTTGGTGATGCCCTGTTTTTTTAGCCCTCATTTTTTGTTTGGATCCTCGCATTGCTGTGTGTGTGTGTCGATATATTGAGATTCTGCATGAATTCATTCCCATAGTTGTCACATGTCATCTCTAAATCAATGAAACATGCCCACATCAAATCCCCATCAATGTTGTTTACACCTTCCAAGCATGTGTTAATTATACCCCTATTCTTTGCTGGTTACATCCTACTACTGGCCCTACTGTCATTTTATACCTGTCAGTAGCATGCCAGAGAATGCCAAAGATGAACTGGCATGGAGCCCCAAAACAAATGGATTTGAGCATCATATCTTGCGAGGCAATAGTCATACAAAAAGGGCTCCTGTTTTTCACGTTCCATCGAGGTGTCAATATTTACTGCTTCCCTGAAGATCCACAATTGGTCGAATATTTCCACGTTGGTCGATGCTATCCGCAATTCTTGCTGGTTCCGTACCCATGATTGTTGGTTTAAAGTCCCCTTTGCCAATCACTAGCCATCACTTTAGAAAAGTAGCTGACTCATATCACTTAAGGATCATCTTCGAATGGACCCGAAGACTTTCTGAAACCTCAGTTGCGACCAAGCCAGATACATGACGTTTTTTTCAAGGTTTGAGGAAAACCCTGTTTGATTGATGTCCCAGCAAATCATGGGTGACAGTTCGGTATTTGCGATCAATCATCCAGACGAATCACCGAAAAAAACTACATGAATCTAGCTCAGGCAGTGAATCGTCCCATTTTGGGAATTGATTTTAATTCTCTAGACATCACATCACCACGGTTGGTTCAATTCTATGTTTTTTGGTCTTTTCGCCAATTTCTCCATCACCACGGTTGGTTCAATTCTATGTTTTTTGGTCTTTTCGCCAATTTCTCACATGAACGAACCATGATGATACACACCATACTCATAATCAGCACCACAACCAGAACCAGAGCAATTCCCATTCCATTACAGACATGCATGATATGGTGGTTCCCCATTCTATTTTCCCATTATATCTCCATTCTATTTCCATGATAATGTCATCCCCACTATTTGGCCAATTATCACTATTTTCAAAATAAAAATTATCATCACTGATCCCCATATTATAGATATATCATGATATCTCTATATATATATATTATAGATATATCATGATATATATATATACATCTATAAATATATATACTGTATATATATCCCCTATCTATATGTTTTTTCCTTCATGGTGAACCCCGGTTCCCATGGTTGGGTCCGTCCGTTCGTCCTTCCCCGTCAGGCCGCGGAGATGCGGAAGCTCTACGTCGAGCAGCTGCGGACGGTGATCCCCTCGCCGCTGCCGCGGGCGGAGACCAGCGGCGACGATCATCAGATGCTGAGGCTGGAGAATCATGAGAGAGTGGGATAGTGATGGGATGGTGCCCCCTAGATAGCTAAGTTGGTTTATAACTCCAATAACTATGGTTTATAGGTGATATATCTATAGTTAATGGGATTATAAACCAACTTATAACTTGGGGGGCACCACCTTGTAGTGATAGGATGATACTGGCCATGATTATGGATTAAGGGTTAAACAATGGAATAATCATGGAATAAAGTTCGGATAATGGGATAATCCACCGCAAAATCATGATATGGAGAAGTAAAGGTATAAAAAAAGGATCAAGAATTTGATGTGGAGATGCTATGATAGGGATATTTCATGTACAATTTAACTTGGATCGGGTTTGTTCCGCCAATTTGGCAAATTTTCCGGAACTCCATCATTTGGGGCCCTCCAGGGAACCCAGATCTAGCAGATCCTTCAGAAAAAAAAACGATTTGGAGTCCCAGAGTTTGAGCAGGAAAACAATAGGAACCATGAAAAATGGCAGTTGAACCATCTGTTTCTTGCTATATACTGATCTTTAGGAGGAATTGTGCATCCTTATACTTGTGAGTCAATAGTTTTATATGTGTTGTTTGATATCCAGTCATCATTTGTTCTCACCCCAATCTATTGTGCTGCAACATCCCCATTTCGTAGCTGTTGGTCCCCAAATATAGGTTTCTTTGAAGATAGGCTCGCCAAAACATTCATGAAGTTCCCCATATATAACAAGGGTGTCCTACAATGGCGCACCCCAAAAGTGTCCAAACTTAACAAGTGCCAATGGAAAAACCAAGCATCTGGGGATCCTCCGCTGAAGCGGAAACCCCAAGATTTCGGGTACATACCCCATTTCTGGTCCATCTCCTATGGCTAAATCCCTCTTTTGATGACTAGATATCCCATCACGTCCCTATTACGGCTGGCTAAATCTCCAGTTTTTGGCCCATATCCATTGAACGTAGGTTGATGATTGCTCCCTGCATTGTCCCACATACTGTGGGTGATATCACATTGTATCCCAGTACATATATGTAATCGGATAAATCTCCACTCGTGTTAGTTAAATCCCATAAAATCCCATAAAATCCCATTAAAAAAATGTCCTTTTGTTGGTTAAATCCCATACATTCACCATGTTAGTTAGATCTTAAATCCCCATGGGAAATCCCCATTCTTTGATGGCACTCCACAAAGGGCGCCGAAAAAGCCGCAGGATCATCCAGTGGAACCTGAACTGCTTATGCGGCGTCGATGGGCAAAGCGCGCAGACGGCCACGGAGATTCTGAAGATCGTGGATGCTGGGCGGCTCCCAGGGCCATCCCCGAGGTTTTCTAAGGGTATGGGGGTACCCCCGAATCCAACTTCGACCATTTTAGGATTGAAAGTTCGGGTGATTTGGGGATCCACCATTTTAAGATATTTAAGAAAGCTACATATGGGGATGGGTCAAAAACCTATGAACGTACCAAATTTCGGGAAGAAATGCTAACTCACCAGCTATTTTTTAGGGTACCTGGGTCCCACGTCCCCAACCAACTGGAATATTATGATGGGAATATCATAGAAATGATGGGTTTTGTCATGGGAATATAATCATCCCCAACCAGCTGGAGGGGTGGAAACTAATCCTCTATAGTTTTTTGCCAAAAAAATGGAAAATCGCCAGCCAACCAGCAAAAGATGACAATTTTTTGTGGACTATCAAAGATTGACTGTGCCACAGCACAAGAAGGGGGGAAGTGAAAATGGGGGATCAAAGCATATTTCATGATGGTCATTTTTGTATGTCGGGAAAATGATGGATGTTGTTGTTTTTTTTCAACATGTAGCAAGAGATGTTTCTTTGTGGTTGATTGGTTGGTTATTTTCACAAACCAGCAACTATTTGAGGACATTGATCAACTAAAATGATGATACACACAAATTGGATGATTGTGAAGGATTGTTGCTGGATGTTTGGGTGAAAATGGGGGAGGCTTACTGAGTAAAGCAACCGATGAACGGTAGATGTTCATGAATATTTTTATTAGCTGTTCTGATGGCGTCTGCGAGATTAGCTGTGTAGATAAACAAGAGTTGGATACCCTACTATTTCATGGTGCTTCACTGGTTCATCATCTTTGGACCTGTGTATATAGACAAGACGTCAAACCAGCGAATCATCTCAACCGGAACAAGGAGTGAATCATTTGCTCAATGTTAGTTGCCATTTTACCCAATTGAAGCAGTATCTAAATCTAACCCTATGGTTTATTGCAGCGTCAAATGTCAACCATGGCAAGCGGCCAAATTCTTGGAACACCAAGGAGAGAAGCACAGCTGACATCCTTCTCTTTCAAGAGGCGCAAGATGTTGCAGTAGCATCTGGTCATGACTAACAGTTTGCTATTGAAAATGGCCATAGACCATAGAAATCGTTGAGTTAGCTATTAAAAATTCGGGTTTTCCAGTTCGCAAACTGTTAGTTTACCAGAGGGTACTAGTTATGTGCGTGTGTATACCTAATCTTGTGTGTGTCTGAAGTTTCCATCTTAATTTATGCAATTTCCCAATGATGATACAGGTCAAGGATCGAATTCTCCATTTCCTGGTTGCACATCCAGTTGCGTCCTCATCAACACTTCCAAAATCGGTTCCTACTGCATGTTTCGTGCAAAAGTGTGCCTTAATGAGATCCAACAAGAACAAAAAAAATCCAAGTTTTTTTTTGAGAGACTCCTCTTCTCATCCCAGTTTCACAAATCTCAGACAAGTTCCCCCCACCCCATCCCCATCCATCTGGCGTTGTCTTAGGCTACCAAAAAAAATACAGCGCTGTATCATCATTTTCCCGCTTTTTCTGCTAGAAAAGGATGGTATACCCCATCCCCCAAACCCAAAAATGATGCTGTTACCCATAGAAATCATCAAAATTGCATTGGTTTCCCGATCTGTTTTCCCATCGGTAGATCGTCCCCATCCACATCCAGGGCTATAATCCATACCAAATATGAAGTGTGATGATCCTTACAAGTATAACCACTTCGTTCTTTTCCCATGATTATTCCTATTGACAGTAATTTCCCATTTGGATTCCAAAAAAGTTGATTTCCCATGAATGGATTCACAAGTTGGACAACAGGGATTGCTGGAATTTGGTTTGCTCCGTTGCGAAATCTCGTCCTGGTAGGGTGCATATCAAAAAAGTAAAGGCCCATTGTACGGCAAAGTCTAGTCAGGATCCATATCTTACGTATGGAAATAGCATGGTGGATGCAGCCGCTAGGGCTGTAGCTAGAGATGCGTTTAGAGCCAAGCTCGAACC
>Ga0126342_10005515_pt1 | contig 22117 bp, 21 predicted proteins | sample Cyp1metagenome_FD_92528 | JGI IMG/M metagenome (GOLD analysis project Ga0126342, IMG submission 92528) | Coral microbial communities from Lord Howe Island, Old Settlement Bay, Australia - Cyphastrea 1 metagenome | ecosystem: Host-associated > Invertebrates > Cnidaria > Coral ...
AAGATAATCCAAGATAATCCAAGATAATCCAAGATAATCCAAGATAATCCAAGATAATCCAAGATAATCCAAGATAATCCAAGGTAATCCAAGGTAATCCAAGGTAATCCAAGGTAATCCAAGGTAATCTAAGGTAATCCAAGGTAATCCAAGATAATCCAAGATAATCCAAGGTAATCCAAGGTAATCCAAGGTAATCCAAGGTAATCCAAGATAATCCAAGGTAATCCAAGGTAATCCAAGGTAATCCAAGGTAATCCAAGGTAATCCAAGATATTCCAAGATAATCCAAGATAATCCAAGATAATCCAAGATAATCCAAGATAATCCAAGATAATCCAAGATAATCCAAGATAATCCAAGATAATCCACTCATATTTCCACTGAAAAAAACAGCAAATTGGATTATCAGTGGATCACTCATTAGAATATTCCCCAATCCATGAACAGTCAGCACCAGGATCAAAAAACATGGCCATCCGACCACCACATCCTGCACCATGAACAACGAGCATCCCAAAGTCGTCATTGTTTCCATTGCAAGTGTTGATTGAATTTTAACTATCACAAATAGTTATATAGTTATATAGTTATATAGCTATACACTTATATATATAGTTATATAGTTATACACTTATATATATAGTTATATAGCTATATAGTTATATATATAGTTATATAGTTATATAGTTATATAGTTATATAGTTATACACTTATATATATAGTTATATAGTTATACACTTATATATATATAGTTATATAGCTATATAGTTATATATATAGTTATATAGTTATATAGTTATATAGTTATATAGTTATATAGTTATATAGTTATAGAGCTATATAGCTATATAGTATTATAGTTGTATAATTATATAGTTATGTATACTATATAACTATATATAAGTATGTAACTGTGATTATATAACTATATAATATATGGAATATATTATTCACTGACCATCCCACCCCTTTTTAAATCCACAAACTTCTTTTTTCAACGCTAGCACACGTTGTCCACCGGCAGGTTGGCGTACAAAATGGCCAGGTTGTACTGCGCATCCGCTTCACCAACAGAGGCTGCCTCCTCAAAAAGCTCTTTGGCCTCGGTGATAGCTCGATGGGAATCTACTGCACTTCATGGGTATACTGGGATAATACTGGAATTACAATCATTAATGCTACATTGATGGGCATTATCCGTGGATATACTGGATGCTACATCATTAATGCTATATCATTTATACTGGGATATACTGGATATACTGGATTATCCGTGGTCTTTCATAAGATGTTATAAGATTTGAACATGGGACATGAGAATAAGATATTCATGGCTATGTACAACGTGGGCCTCCCACACATTATGTGTGTTGGTTTATGCCCCATGCAACTGTCCCGGGCTTGGCGATTTAGATATCTGGGATGGATGGATATATATATATACATCACATATCTAATGTATATGATATACATATGTATATATACATATGCGTGTATCTATATATATATACATTATATCATTATATATCATCATTTAAGCATGGTACATGGCAATTAATCAATTTTTGGAGATTCCATGGCACACTTTTTTTGTTCAGCCCCCAAGGCCGTTTCTCCCACCTTGGTGAGATTGCGCGGCGTCACCGTGGACCCCACCAGGTACAATTCGCCCAAGGCTGTTTTGCACATGGCCAAGTCCATGGGGGCCTTGGACTCCTCACAGGAAAACCATGGTGGAAAGACCATGGGACCTGCTGGGAAAACCATGGCAACTTCAGACAGAAAGATGTCATGAAGAATGCCAAAGAAATTAACTTCAATCAAATACATTTAAAACAAAAAAAAATAACTCAGCGTTTAGTCTTATAACTTTATAACTTTTAAGACTTGTAACATCTTATAACTCATAAACACATGATTGTACATTCTGACTCGGAAACACATGCCTTTGAACTCTGCAGGCGCGGCTCTCTAATTTAAATGGCATCAATGGCATATCAAGGGCACTTCCCGAAATGAACACTGGAGGAACACAAAGCATACATGTTTTGCTCACAAACACACGTACAGTTGAAGGTTTTCGGGATGGTTTCCAGCTTTGCTTCATAGATATTGCGGGATATACACTGGTGTATATTGCTCAAATACCAAAATGCTTCTCTCTTCTGATGTTGTTGGTGGCAACTCACCAGTTGTTTGTGGAAATATCAAAATTCCCATTGCATTCACATGGATGCCGGGTAAATCCCTAAACAAAACGACAGTGAAATCGATCTTTTGTTGCATATGTTGCCATGTTTATTGCTTTCGCCAACATAAGGGCGTTCCAAATAGCCTCCAGGAATCATTGGCGTTTTTGGCAACGGGAACCATCCCCATGGCCACGGCCCACCTCTGCCAGGCAGTTGCTGAGCAAGCTATAAGCCTGGCATGAACAGCGCGAAGCTGGAGGCAAAAAACAGATGATTTAAATATGTTTTAAATATGGGTTAACCTCCAAAATGATCATGGTTTTCATGGAGATATAACAATAAACCATTGGGTTAAGCGGGTGCCCAACTAGAAGACTAACCCAAAAAGTTGATTATGTTGGCTGGGTATATCCAATCGGATTCAGCCAGCCAAGAGAAGGACTTCAGCACCTGAAGCAACAAACCACAACAGACCATAACTGGTTGGTGGTTGACCTACCCCTCTGAAAAATGATGGAGTTCGTCAGTTGGGACGATGACATTCCCAATATGATGGGAAAGTCAAGATCCAGTCATGTTCCAAAGCACCAAGCAGTGATTATTAATCATTATTAACCATTATTAATCAGCATTAACCATTATTAATCATCATTAACCATCATTAACCATTATAATCCCATATAATATCCATATATTAACCATATATTGACCATCATTAACCATCATTATCCCATACTAAACCATATTATTAACCATTATTAACCATTATTAACCATTATTAACCATAGACTAACCATAGATTAACCATAGATTAACCATTATTTACCGTAGTAAAACCAATGTTCCAGTCAGCACCAACCAGAAACCATACATCGGATTCATAGGGCCAGTCTGGGGATCCAAAGGGCTGGGGTGCGTCGGACGTGGTCGCTGGTTTTTTCCAGCCGAATTGGAGAGCCAAGAAATGTATACAAATACGCAATGGAATGAAACATGGCATGTTTGGAACTAACAGGAAATTCATAGTTTCCAACATTCGACATGTGGTATCAACATGCTTCAAGCAGTGAAACAGCAGAAACATGGAATGGACATTTGATATATATATATAGATATGCAAATAGATGAATATGATAAGATTCAGATCCGCCACCTTCAACATTGGTTTAGAGATCCAGCACCACTTAACCAACAAAAATACGGCGGTTTTCATGCGAGGTTTCCTGAGCCGCTCGGCCGGCGCCCCGCTACGCCCCGCACGCCCCGTACCTTCTCATCGTTGCCCGTCCTGCGCCATGGATGGTAGATCTATCCCGGTTGCCATATGTTGAATGTTTGGATAATGTTTGGAAAAAAAACTCTGAAAACCGGCATCTTGATTTATAGAAAAAACCTCCAATTGAGCTGGTTTCAACATAATTGTCTCTATTGGAATGCTCTTTGGGGATATGTTGGGTGGTTTATCGGCCCCCCTCTTTTCAGACCCAGATTTCAATGCTTCCAGAGTGCCCACCCCCACAGCTGCCCCCGAGAATGATAAGATGAATAAGTGGATGAACATTCTCCAGCTGCAAACTGGACAAAACAGAAAAATCATAGAGATTCATAGAGTAATCCCATCCCCCTACTACTCAACACCCCCTTTCCATGGTTCCAAAGATGTGATTTCATCCCCTCCCGAACCATCGTTTCTAGGGGAGCGTTTAATATTAAGGGAAAGGGATTGATTGCACCTGATTTTTTCTCGTGATTTGGTTTAACCACAGGAATCCACAGGAGCCCCACGATCCCCAAATGGATCATTCTGTCTGGATTCTGGATCCGGCTCTACACTGGTGGTGAAAAAACATGTGAAAAAACCCACCTGGCACATATGAAAGTCAATAGGGATCGTCATCTTCAGGCAAGGATGGAACATGAAAAAATATGCCAAACCAACCATCAGTACACCATTGCTTCATATCTCCATTGTACCATGTAGTTCACTGGAGGTTTCTTGCCACGGTATTCCAGAGCAGATTTCTGCTTCCCAAATTGTGCTGGGGGACTGGGGGACTGGGGGACTGGGGGATGGTTTATGGCACTGTTTTCCATGTTTTACCAACATTAAAGTACTAGAGTAGCCATCCGTTTACGGTTTTCCCCACATCCTCATCAAACCTCCACTGCCACTCCTGAAGGCTCTCTGTGCTAGCTCCAGATCTGTCAAATTGCCTGCACCAAAAAACGTCATGCGAAAAACATGTCAAAATGTTAAAATTCAAAGGCCAAACTGCCAAACGTGGCGTAAATGGTGGTTAAATAATGTTAAATAGATGAACATCTACCAAATGATAACTTCTTCTGTCCTAAGGATGTTCATAACCAGGGAAGGTTTAGAAACCTATCCTGTCTTGAGGTCATCAGCAGGGCACCGACTTGTCATGTAATATTCATGGGGATTCCGATTTATCATGATTTATGCATGTTTATCCAGCAGTTTATCCAGCAAGTCATATTTGAGTCGTTGTCGCTGGGGCTTTAGTATCCCAGAAAAAAAAACATCGCAAAACTCTGTTGGGTTTATTGCAATTACTGCAGTACTGGTCCCCTTCACCAAGGATTTTGGTACATGATGGTACATGTTTGTCCCAGATTTTGTTGCTACCCCAGTGAATGGTTCCCAAATCATGCCGTCCATCAAAACAAAGCGCCTGCATCGGGCGAACCGTTTTCTGCTCCATCGTCAGTGAGTTGCAATAAGAAACCCTGACGACCGCGGCGACCGATTGTCGAAATGGGTTGTGAAGAGGTCGGTGGATGAAAAACATGGCATTACCTCCAGGTAGGCATAGGCTTGTGAGTCATGCATCACAGAAGTTTCATGGATTACCAGTTGCCAGTTTGGTGATCCTCGGTGACCACAACTGGTTCTCCATAGCTTCAAACTGTTTCGTTGAAGGAATAGGCTGCTCTCAAGTAAATCATCAGTAGCCCTGGATCATCCGAGCAACTCTGCCAAATTAGGAACTGAGGCAAGTGAGAAAAACATTGGTATGGTCAAAAACCCTGTACCCCTGATGAACATCACAAAAACTGGATGCAGAAAGGTGCGCATTGCGGGCCCCCAGTTTCCGCACTGCCTCATTCTAAATATGCAGCACACTTGTAAATATTAAATGAGGCCAGTAGTGCGTTCGACTCTCAAAAAAATGAGGTATGTACGGTATGTAGAGTTTTCACCCACCCCTAGATGGAACATGGATAAGCATGGCCAAGTGGCTTAAACCGCTTGACCAAGTTGCTACAGAGTTTACGGCAGCTCCATGACCAACCCACAATTGTAGGGGCCTCTACGCAACAAAACAAATCCAATCAACCAACAAACGCTCAGCTCTGATGAAAACGTGCGACCAAGCTTGCAATGCAGTAACATGTTTCCTTAAATCCACAACCACTCAAGGTCCTTCGTGATATCCAGGTATGTTGCTGGATCATATATCCAAGTTGGTTTGCTCGATTTTCCGAGTGAGTGCCAATGGTTTCAGCACATTCTGCAGACCAGGTTTGGAACTAATACAAAGCATCTACATGTGCTGTTGCAGGTGCTCTCTGCAAGTGAAAGAGAAGAACTGCTAGCGGCTAGCGTAACATCCCGCATGTGTGCAAGTGCAGGTGAAGATCTCCTAGCGTAACATCCCGCATGTGTGCAAGTGCAAGAGAAGAACTGCTAGCGTAACATCCCGCATGTGTGCAAGAACGCAAAGGCCAAGAACGTTAATACACCCCCCCACCCTCCTTACAAAACACTGCGGGCAGTGGTAAAGAAGACTCCTAAACACGTCCTGACTTTGCCGCAATGGTGAAAACGCACGTTTTCATCAGTTCGGAGCCACCAACAAAGACGGACAAAACGCTTTCAGGATCTCCAAATCAGAAAAGACATATACCTGATCAAATGACATTAGTTTGTTTGTTTAAACAAATATGCACTGAACATACATATACTTAACATTACTTAACTTAATTATATATCTAATCTAACTTATATTATACATATACATACAATGTATTATATAAAAAGAACACGAAAAACAAAAATAGACATCTGTTGTTTCTCTCCCCCTGCCCCAAACAAGCCACTCTCCAAGAAAACCAGCCTTCAGGAAGTACACGACCCCCAGCAATGCCAGACCCGCCAGCAGCAGCCGAAGCAACATCACCTCGGGTCTTGGAAATATCGGGTTTCAAGCCGAAAAACTACATCCCCCCATGCATCCCACATCCTGCCCCATGTATTCAAATGGGGGGTTCCACAAATGGAGGCACCCCAAAAATACTTGGTCTATGGAAAATCCTTCTAAACATGGATGATGACTGGGGTAGTCCCATGGATTGGAAACCTCCAAAAATAAGTATAGTCTAGTTCTTATCCAGATTTGCAATCATTTGTAATCATTTAGATAAGGATTACTGGTGTTGTTTCTAATCATCACTAACTGTTTTGGTAAAAATATCTGCAAGTTGGTCTGATCCGTCTGCTTCGTTTCTCTTTTTCGGAGATCAGCAATGAATTTCTTTGATTGTAGCTGCAGTTTTCTCAAGATGAGGAGTCAACAAAGGTCGGGGGTCGGGGTTTCATTTTTTCGTGCTGAACTCTGCTGAACGTTGCTGAACCATCCAAATTTCAGGACTCAATATTTTGTATTCATGGCCAAATATGGGGCTTGGGATATCTTTCACCCCAAATGGGTATAGTACATCATCGGCCACAAAAATCACTGCGTTATCCATTCTGGCAAGCAAGTTTTGGACGATTATTTCAAATCCAGCCGCACGGAATCATGGTGCATTCTCGATTGCATCATGCGACTTTCTACCACATTTCGATGTAGTACCATGTTACAATTCTACCACATGGTACATTCTACCATGCGACTTTCTACCACATGGTACATTTCATAAAGGAAGACAAACATCGTACTACATGTGCAATCATCGACTTTCTACCACATTACTTTTGCAATCGACCCACAGTTAGATGTCCATTTTCAGGGTGCCTCAGCGTGTGACGTGGTCAAAACCATCTCATCCCCAATTCATCCCCTGGGTACGACCAAGAAAATTGCTCATTAGCCCATTGGGGCCATTGGGGTTTGCATTTTGGCCGTTGTGTCCAGACATGGGGTATAAAGGGAAAAAAATAACTTTCTAATGGGACAAACAATGATACTGATACATACTGATCCTCCTTTGGAATTGGCATAGTCAAATTTCAGGCAAACCATATTTGTTCGTACAGGTCAAAACAATCTGTCGTCCCTTATTTTGCTGGTTGGTTGGCAGGCTCCCATAGTGGGTCACCAATAAGCCTGTGTGCCATGGTCAAAACTTGGTTTCTGGTCATCCATCCCATTTCATGAGATAAGAATCCAAACATAATCTGGTTGGTGGTTTCAACCCCTATGAAAAATATGAGTTCGTCAGTTGGGCATATTATTCCCAATATATGGAAAGTCATAATCCAGTCATGTTCCAAACCACCAACCAGTAATGATTAAATAATTTCCAGCCATTATAAGGATTCCCTTGGAAGGATGACCATCACCCAATACGGGTTGTTCAACAATTTTTCAGCCAAGCTACGCCTGTCCCACGCTCCCAGTTCTCCCCGGGCAATCCGCGCGCCGCCCGGGGAGATTTTTCTTGGTGTAATCAGTAATCCATTTGAAGCCAGCTGGCCGCAGATGCAGGCGTTGGGACTCGATGCAGCTCCATAGTCCAGGATCAATTTTAAGTGGGAATCTGAACCCCCAAAACTGGAGAATGCTTGTGATTGAATATGTTTTACGCAGCAAACTTTAATGAACTGACCACTTGTCACGGATGTTTGTGGAGTTATTTGACCCCCATCGATGAAATTTGAAAGGAGTTTTGCTTACTGTACACAACAATACCCAAGGATTTAAAGATAATTATATAGATAATATACAGTATAACCCATAGGATCCAAGTATGGTATATATATGCTAACATAACTGGCGTATATTGATGGTAAATGTTACCATATATAGCAGCACAATGGATCCTATGAGTAATACCCATGGATTCCCATAGAAACATGATCTACAAATGGTATCACCCATGGTGATGTTCCATCTCTTGGATAATTTACTGCATTAAGGATAAACATCACCAGAAGTCATTTATGGATGTTTATGGGTTTAATTATGAAATTTATATGGATTTATATGGATTTATATGGATTTATATAGGTATGTTCCCGGAGTTAGAGTGACTTACAAAATGTACAACGTCAGGAACTCAAGGGATCAATCCGCCATTGCTGGTCCCCCTGGATACCGAAATCATTGGCGGCGCTAGTCGAGAAACACCCAGAGTATCCCAGAGTTGAGATTCAATGTGGACAGCCCCTGGAATTAATATGCATAAATGATAACTGCTTGGTGGTATACCTACCCATCTGAAAAATCATGGAGTGAAAGTCAGGTGGGATGATGAAATTCCCACTATGATGGGAAAGTCATAAAATTCCATGGTTCCAGTCACCACCAACCAGATAATCAATGGCCATGTTCCAACGCACCAACCCTCGGGATCCACGTTTTTTTTCGCAGTGGCTTTTTTCGCCATTTTGGGTGACCTCAAGAGGCCAATCTGCGACCAGTTGGTTCGACACCTGGCATTCGAAAGGTTCAATTTATCAATGATAAACTAAACTTAAGGATTTTGAGTAAGATAATCTCTAATCTACCTTATAAGTCAATCCTTTGCAGGTAATCAAATTAATCAATTATTTATACAGGTGATCAATTACCTTCAAAATCGACCTTTCCGATCCTTTCCGAGATTTTCAAGAGTCCCCAAAGTGGCCGAAGTTTCAATCCATGATCACTTCAATGTTCTAGTGGGTCACGTCATCATTGGGGTTGACTGAATATTGGGTAGCCTCGAAGTTGATGGCTTTTGAGTGGCTTCATTTCATACATGCCCAAAATTCATCTCAAGTTGCTTAGCTGCATCGAATCATGGACATTCATGTCGACAGATTATGTCCCTATTCATATTGACAGTGTGTCAAAACCAATAGTACCCCTGTAGTTCACATCAAAATAGCTGGGATTTATGGATGTTCATCCCACTAAAAATGTATCTATAGGTATTGACCCATACCCATATCAATGGGTTGCTATAAGTCCCGTTGCTCGCACCTCATTCGAAGCGTCCCACCAGATGTACGCCCTGCACCGAGTTTTTTTCGCTGGAAAGGCTGGTGTTTTTTTTTCCTGGAGATCATCCTTATACAATGTGGCCCCCCCCCAGTTATAAGTTGGTTAACAAAGGCCCCAGGAACTATAGTTATAAGATGCTATAAGATGTTATAAGTACCATAAACCATATAGTTATTGGAGCTATAAACCAACTTAGCTATCTAGGGGGCCTCACATTGTAGGAATATATTGATATTGATGGATTGTCAATAACTGGTTGGTGGTTTTAACCATCTTGAAAAACATATTGAAAAATATGAGTTCGTCAATGGGAAGGATTATCCCATATGTTATGGAAAATAAAACATGTTTGAAACCACCAACCAGCATTAATATTGATGGATTGTCAATAATCATTAGTCATGAATCAATAACCATATTAGTATATTCATATAGTATATTTAATGTGATGGATTATCAATAATAATATGATGCATTACCAATAATATGATGCATTATCAATAATATGATGGATTATCAATATTAACATGATGGATAAATAATATGATTGATTATCAATAATACGATGGATTATCAATAATAATATGATGGATATTAATCAATAATATTCAATATTAATCAATGGAATATGATCCGCCTGCCAGGGATCAGAGCTCTGCCTGTGGATAGGAACATGGGGTGTATGATGCTGTATGGGGTTTCCATAAATCGGGGATCCCCAATTATTGATAGCTGGATGGTAAAACTAATGTTTATAGTGGGAAATCCATCAATGGATGATGGCTAGGGGTAACCCCATGACTTTGGAAGCCTCCGTATATTTAGTGTGATAAATTGTCAATGATGATTGATAGTCAATAACCATAAGAATATGTAGTCAACAATAATCATTAACCAGTGATGATAAAGCTAATCAAAAATCATCAATAATGACTAGTAAAGTCGCAAGTCGGAATCAAAGATATGGTTCACTTGCGATGATGATTGTTACCCAGCAACCAACACTGAAGAGTCCCATGTTTAACCAATAAATCCATCACCTGCGCACAAGAGGCCATCCTATAAAAGTGGAACACCATCCCTGATGTGTCAAGATTCGAACATGGAATGGGACATGGAATGGAAATGGATGCTAAAGTCTTCTAGAACATAGTAAAGCTGGCTGAATTGTGTTATATTTCACTCAGCTGAAAACGTCTGAACAGTTGGGCCATTTGGGGATTATTCCTCCTGTATAAACCATCATTCCAGTGATTTCACGACGTGAAATCACTACACTTTACTACACTTCATCCGCAAATCAGCCAATAACCCACATGGTTGGTGGTGCAATAACCATCTTGAAAAATACTAATCAATGGGAAGGATGACATCCCATATATATATGAAATGGAAAATAACACATGTTTGAAATCACCAACCAGTGATATTGCTTGTTTGTTTCAATAAAACGTCCCCGTGCGCGGCCCGTGCAAAACAAACCTCACTGGACTCCACGATGTCCGAGATGGTGCCGATTTTCAGCTCAAAGGAGATCTTGGCCATGCTGACCATTGAAGGTGAAGGCTGATGTTACCCCCCAGTGATGTTTGTTGGTTTATGAAGCCCAACTAACTATAGAAATAGTATGAAATAGATGATTTACCTATGTTGGTGGTATACCTACCCCTCTGAAAAATATGAGTTCGTCAGTTGGGATGATGACATTCACACTATATGGAAAAATAAAAAAAATGTTCCAAACCACCAACCAGTTGTGTTTGTTGCTTTATGAAGCCCAACTATAGAAATAGTTGATTTACCCAACTATAAAATGGTGATGTTCCACAGTTATGTTTACCAGAGGGCAGGCTTCTTCTGGCCCAATGGTGGAAATTTCCATCTAATGACTTGTCGTAAGGTCAGAGAAGGTGCAGTGGATGGCGTTATAACGTGCTATTCTCAGCATCATTTTAACAGAAACACCTAGGTGTTGCTGGACGCTGCATGGCAACTCAAGGCTGTTGCAAACAAAGTGGTGCCTCATAGCTAGCTAAGTTGGCATAGAACTAGATTGACCGGAAAGGGCTTCTACTGATAAAATGACCTATAGTTAGATCATAATTGATGGGCTTGTGTTCGAAACCGTCTTACAAGTAAGGAGCACCACCTCGTAGTTGACCTTCATCGCACAAAAAAAGAAAACATCTACCAGCATTTGAGGGCCACTGTCCGATCTATCTACCTTACTTCAAAGTGATCTCAACTACCCTCTAGTTATTTAACATAGCCATGGAAAATCACCATTTTTAATAGGTAAACCATCTATAAATGGGCCATCTATACCATGGCTATGTTAGTCATAACCAGATGGTAAATCTAATCAACTCCCAAAGGCCTGTCCTTAATCGGTCCCCGGACATTGGCAATTTCGTAGCCACCAAAGAGTTTCTTCTTCTTGGTGATGGGCCTCCAGATGCTGCAACAACTGCAACAAACAAGACCTCTGCAGTCGGATTCAAAACCTCTACAATCCTCTACAGTACCGTCTGATAATCCAACACGGGCAATTTAAACACTTAGATAAATGGAGGTTCTAGCTGGGAAAATCATCGAAACTTCTGGCGTTTCCAGCACGCCATTCTGAATGATGACCGCTACGAATCTTCAGTGAGGCGAGATGATGGCCACATCAGCAGCTCTGGGAATCGTTCCCCGCCCACTGAGAATCTGACCCCAAATCTCCTCCGACTTTGGCCGAGATCTGGGCTAGGATCAGCTGTCACTGAGTCCGGGATCCGGGATACCAATGAAAATATTGGAAAAGGTCCACAGATATTTGTTTATGATGTTTATGGTATGTTAAACAGAATGGATCAAACTACAGGAAATATCCAGTGTTGGGTTGCTTGAGCTCCATTGTTCCAGTTGGATAGTGACTCTTAAGTTTGAGAATCATGGCCAATCTTGGCTATCCTACACCTTCTTTTGAGCTGGTTCGTACATGTCTGTTGTAGCATTTGTCACCCAAACTTGATCCACTTCGATAGGCCATGGAACTAGTCAACTACTTAGTAACAGTTACAGTCACAGTAGTAAATGGATTATATTTGGAATAGTTCGTGGGTTAACAGTTCGCTATTGAAAATGGCCCAGTCGAAATAGTGGATTTTCCCATTAATAGCATGGTGGTTTTCCATAGTTATGTAGCAGTTTACCAGAGGGTATAACATGTTCTAACCCACTTCCTAACCAGCTAATCCACATGGCCCTTGCGTGTCACAGCCCACAGAGGCCCGGCATCGTCATCGCTCTCTGCGCGCGCGTAGTTCTCGAACTTTTTTTGGAGCGCCTGGGCGAGGGTTTCATGCAACACAAAGGGGGTGACTTAGTCATGATATAAATGTAGTTTAAAGTGGCTTCACCATCAACAATATGGGAAATATAATGAAATATATGGAAATAGAGTGATACAGGATGATTGTTGGATGATTAGTTGATCCAATAATCCCTTCTCCTTATTATCCTTATTCAACGCCCCTCAGAAACCCATGTTTTTTCGAGGTGATTTGCACAGTTTTGGGACCATGCAATTGGGGTGTTGTGATGGACTGTGCGGATCTCAACGTTTCAATGCCCAGAGAGGGGATCCCTGGAAAAACCGCTTGGTCGGTGGTTTTAACCACCGAAATTTCAACCTGGGATTCAATGGAAAAACGAAAAAGACATACAGATATACAGTAAATGAAAAGACATCCTTTAGCATTTTGCAAACCATATGGGCATTTGTTTAAATCGGGGTACCACTTCTCACCATTGATTTCCCTTTAAACAATGACCATGTCAACCATGAATGTTGTGGTGGTGTTGTTGTGGTTGAATGACATGTTTCCCTGGTTTAATCACCATGGTTGTCATTCAAAAAAAACTTGCCAAATCATTTGTCTTAATAGAATTTAATAGATAGTTACCTAAACTGCTATGTTTGTGCGTCTGTTTTACTGGTGAAATAACCATCATCCATTTACTTATTTCAATCATTTGCTGGTCAAATCACCATCATCCAAGCAATTTCAATCAATTTCACCTGCTTCATCACCATGGTTAGTTAAAATTCACGTCCACCTGCGCTCCACCGCCATATGCGACGTTCTCCAGCTTGAACTTCAAGGCCTTCAAGGCAGCCTTCGCCTAGCGAAACACATAATGGTTGATAATGATTGTCCATGGTTGATCATTATATTAGCAATTGTTGATAATATGATTATCCATAATATCCATACTGATCATTATTAACCATTACACACCAGTACTAACCATGGTTACTAATGATCAGTATGATTAATCATGGTGATTGTACAATGATGATGAGTACTGGTAATCAATGATGATTAATGGTGTTACCACATGGTTTATAATGGAAAAACCCAAACAAAAATGGATGATTTACGGGTACCCCCATTTTAGGAACCACCCCCCATATGGATTCAAGGTTGCCGCTGATGGTTCTATGATGGAAAGCATGAAGATATCGGCGATGATGAAACAGCGGCTACAATGGGCTACACATAATGATTTCCTCATGCACATCTTGTTAAATCGTGCGTGGGAAGCTGGAATAAGATCACTTTTTGTATGTAAACATAGCCAGAGAAGAAATTGTTTGGCACGTGGGACGTCTGCATGTTTATCGATGAAATACCATGTTTCTTGCAGCCTAAAGCCTGTGCTCCAGGATGCTCCAGTCAAAATTATCTATTTGGAGACGCTGAAAAAAAAACAGAACAAAAACTAGCCAAGTTGTGGCAACTTCCCGCCCACACTTAAAAGTGTGTACACCAGGCCCAAAAATGCTCGACCTCCCAACCAAAATAACCAAATCCCAAGCAACAGCCATTCCCAGGACCTCCTTCTTACTCCAAGTGATCTCTTTTTGTCTCCACGACTTGGCTGGTTTTCCAAAGAAGTCCCTGGCAGATAACAACTGCGGAGGGCCATCACGGCCGAAATGCACCCTTTCTACTGCCTTTGCTACAAATCAATGCCATTTGTTTTTCTGTGAAATGCCAATTTCTGATGGAATTGATGAGCTGGCGCGGATGAAATGCCCATTCAATCCCATCGCCGCATGGGCGTCAATACCAATATGTAATGCTTCAACCCTGCATACCCCCCAAAAAATGGATGTTTAAATACTCAAAACCGGCCAATCATGGGTCGATCAATGCCCCGTTGTTTGAGCATGTTTGAGCCATATAAGGTGGTGCCCCCCAATAAGTTGTTTTTTGAGCCCAATTGACTAGTTCGATATATCTACCAGGACCATATACCCTACTTATGGATACGTATAGCAGGTATGTTCACCAACTGAGCTATCATAAACCAACAATCATTCTCCCTTCCATAATATCTTTCCTAAACAAATCCCAGATATTTATGGCGAAATATCATCATTTAACCCATTCTAAAGCTTTGCCACTTGGGGACACATCGCCTGTGTTTCTTGAGGATGTGCCAGACCCTGGCTTCGCCCTTCTTCACGGCGCGCTCGGGCAGCTTTTGGGCCTGGCTGACTGGGGAAATCAGCCATTTATACCATGGATTCACATGGAATACCCTCTGGTAAACATACAAAAAGCTATTGAAAATGGCCATAGAAATAGTGAGTTTTCCCATTAATAGCATGGTGATTTTCCATAGTTATGTTAGTTTACCAGAGGGTAGCCCTCTGAATGGGGACTTACAAACCAGGGTTACTAAGAACTTAACAACCAGGGTCTAACAACTTACAAACCAGGGTATAACATGGAGTTGGGAATAACCCACTAACAACTTACTAACAACTTACTAAGTCTACTCAGTGGGATGATCCTCGAAGGCCTCACCATGAAAAACAGATGGAGGATGTGCCAGCTTTAAAAGCTGCCGCGACCCGATTTTTTGACCCATAAACATGTGCTACCCTCTGGTAATTTAACATAACTATGGAAAATCACAATTTTTCATGGGAAAATTAACTATCAATGGTGATTTTCAATAGCTATGTTAAATTGCCAGAGGGTATGTGCCATGTGCCTCTAATTTGGCGACTTTTACCAAGTGTTTGGCGACCATGTCCCTTTGATACCACTTGTGACTCACGGTCACATCCGTGTAGCGATGGTGCCACCCAAGTCCCCGGCCTCTTTCTTTTCTTCCTGCCATCAGTTGCGGTACAGAGGTGAGGGGAGGAATTCCGGAAGGACGGAAACACATTGGCGGCTGATCTCCATGATCTTTATCGAAGTAAAGCATCTTGTAGTCTGTTCATCATTTCATCATGTTAAATGTGTATATATATATATACACATACATACCTTCTGGCTATTTAACGCATAGCTATGGAAAATGGTCAATGTTTAGCGGATTTATGATGATTTACCTATCAAAAATGGTTATTTTCCATAGCTACGTTAAATAACCAGAGGGTATATATATATATATATATAATTTACTTACCTATCACAACCTATCAAACATCCCATGTCATCTGCTTGGTGGCTTTAATCCAGAAATTCCATGCTCATCGACTCATCACCTCAACCAACCATCCTATTCCTATGGTTGAAAAACAATAAATAGTTGAACCCTTAGCCAAATGATGCAAAAATCATGATATTCTTGCTATTAGATCTCATTATCTCACCATTACATCCCACTATATGCCATTATATACCACTATAATTCCCATTTGCCCAATATATCCAAACACATCACCAGTATATCCACATATAAAAATATATCAAGATAGTTATCACTTATTTCCAAGATTTGTGGGTGATAGTGATACATATCACCAAATATCCACATATCACGATCATATCACCCACATCACCATTACCCTCAAAAATTCAGCTCCATGGCTTGCTCGAACATCCCCCAGCAATAGTTCGATGATTTTCCCAACTGAACTTCCATGGCTAGGCCACGTGGATTTATTTATTTATTTTTTTTTTTATGTTCCATTGCCACGTTATTTTTAACCGAAGGGTTGTTGTTGTTGTTGTTGCTTGTATGTTTAACAACTGATGTTGCCAATGATCTAATGATGCCCCAGTTTTTTCAGGGCCGTGACTAGTGAGGTATATCTGCAGCACGACCTGGGGAACCACCTCCAAAGATCAACATGACTGGGGATGGGTCAAGTTACTGTTATGAAATTACCAATGACTGGGGGAATATTCACATCCCAGCTATAACTTAGGCCTTAGATCCGGCTGGGGTTTGACTCAGTTCGACAAATTCAAAAATCAATCCTTTAGAAAATAAAACTAAGATATATAATCTAAGATCTAAGAAATCTGAAGATCATCTACTTATAGTTAAGTTTGATCCTAAGACTACCCTCTGGTAATTTAACATAGCTATGGAAAATCACCATGCTATTAATGGGAAAATCCACTATTTCTATGGCCATTTTCAATAGCTATGTTAGTTTACCAGAGGGTATCCAATTTTTCAACGAAATCACAAGGGAGAGAAATCCGACTCCCACCTCCACACGGCGTCGCTTTTCCACTTCCAGTGTCGCCGCCAAGGGATCCTTCGAGGACCTCGAAGCGTGGGGGATTTCACCGACATGGATAAATGAGAAAATCATGGGAACTTTACGTACATTATATATATATATATATACATTATATATATATTATATACACATTATATATATATAGTATAACTTGAAGGGAATTTTTGATGGGCTGCTGGAAATCGGGATGGAGCTGTTACAAGGTTGGTGACCTCTGGCGACCCCTGGTGATCTTTGTTGCTTTGCCCATCGACCCATCAAACGAATGGGGCACCACCTTGTGGCTAAGCGGATTTCCAAGGTTTTATCCAGCAAGATGGTAAGAAAAGCGAGGTGAATACCCGTTTATTGCTGGTTGAAGAAGATAAACCAAGAGATATATGATACAAACAACTTTTTTTTTAAAGCATGTCTTCGCCATCAAGAAGTTAGGATTGATGTTTAAGTAACAAGAACTGGGGAGATTTAAAAGATTTTAAAAGCAACCTAGGATTAATGGGAATATGTGGGGATCTAATATAGAAACAAATGGCTTAATGGAAAAAAGTGTGGCATTTGACTATCCAACATATCGATTCACTATAGAAACTACGAAACAACGGCTTGGTCCACAACTGGGGAATTCTCCAACAATCACAGAGGAATTTTTGATCGACCAATAATATGGGAATTTAACCGGATATGTCACCAACAATATGATAATATTGTAATTATTTTGGTTTGTCGTGGTTGGTCCGTAAATGGGGTTTACCCTCAAAATGGTAGCTTTTAACGAAGATATATGGACAAAACATGACCAAACATTGGATTTTTTGGGCGCCACATATTTTGACATACCCAAAGTATTTGAAAAAACAAAGCAATTTTTTGAGGGCATTTACAAAATCTAAATGAAATTAAAGGGTGGATGAGTGTTTTTTAGAGGGAAACATATGATGTTGAGTCAATATGTTGAAGACGCTTCAGGCTTCAGGTTGTTTTGTTGAAAGAAAAACACATAGAGAATGGAAAAAATGTCGAACAGAAACTGATAAAATCCTCAAAAATAATCAATCAGTAATCAGATCAGGTTTGGAAACAAGCGGTTTGGGACTTGGGAAGAGTTGCTGCCCAACTTTCAAATGTCCACTTCTTTCATGCGCAACGGTCAAAATCTTCAGGATGCTGCAAAGATCAAAATAGATAAGTCAGATAGGTCAAAATATTCATTCTCCAAAGATTTATGTTCAAAGAATAACAATGCCAACATGTTTGACCCTGAAACTTACCCTCTGGTAAACTAACATAGCTATGGAAAATCACTATTTTTAATGGGTAAATCCACTATAGATGGCCATTTTCAATAGCTATGTCAGCTATTACCAGAGGGTACTCAGAATGAGGCCTCCACATCCCCAGGTGGTTCCCCGGAAATGGCCTGGTGCTGGGACGTTCGAACTGCGTCTGTCCACTTTCATGCTGGTAGTAGACGAGACCGGGCTGCGCGCGACGGGATGGCAGGGACCCAGCAAGGGACCCAGGGATGGATCGAACGTGTGACACCCATGGAAAAATCGAGATCATGCACCCTCTGGTAATTTATCATAACTATAGAAAATCACCTTTTGTAATGGGTAAATCAACTATAAAATATTGTAAATGGTCCTTTTCCATAGCTATGTTACTTTGCCGGAGGGTAAAATTCTGGAATGATCGGAATACCTAGACCATCCGTTTGTACACTGAAAAAAACTGAAACATATGCTTTTTTTTACTCCATCATCTGTGTAATTCTACCTTTTTTGGGCTGTATTTTGCAAGGTCTAGGTATTGAACAATAATGAAGGTTGGGTCCCATTCTATCAGACAGCCACATTCCAACAGCTGGTCCAAACATCAGCCGGAAGCGGATGTTGACCCGATTCCAAATTCCAACAAGATCCACAGCACCTAGCAGCTAAGCCTTCTTTCATGCCCTGAGACACAGGTCACTTCTCTGCTCAATGGATGCTGCTACTGAAAGTTGGCGCTGCCTACTGACAGTGACAGCTGCGATGCTTCAAAAGCATCAGCCAAATTGGCCCGGCCTGAATGATATGCGCTCCGCATTGCGGATTGATTGCCAACTATTGCAAAGATCCTGCAGCAACTCGCCCTGCAACTAGTCACTAGTCTCATCATTCAGACCGCGGTGACATTTCGAACATCTACTTCATCTACTTCCTATTTTTACATTTCGGCAAGTCGCCCGGATCAGGCCAGGAGCTCAATCAAGGATCAAACAATCCTGGGTGCTGTGAAGGGAGCAAGATGATCATTGCAACACTGGAACTGAAGTTGTGTTTCTTGATCTTTGTTGCTGTACCCTAATCCAAATGGCTGGGAAAATCCTACAAATGGGCATTTAAATGGGAAATCATCGAATTATATAGTTGTAATATGTCGTAGAATTGCATTGAAGATAAAATTTATGAAAACATCTGGGCAGAATGGAAAATGGGACTCAACAAATAGACATCCCCAGAGCCCCAGACACATTGTTGGCAACATGGGGGTTTCCATAGTCATGGGGGTACCCCCAAATGGATGGTGTGTGATGAAAAATCCTTCTTTTACAGATGATTTGGGGGTACCCTCATTTCAGGAAACCTCCACATTGTTTTGGGTTGTTACAGGTTGTTTCACTTCTTGCTTCAATCTCCCCAATCACCCCCACATTTGTCCTGGCAGAAACCCTAAAATCAGATTGATACTGTGGATGGAAGAAAGCCTGCACCAGTTGGTAGATCCCATTATATTCCTGTGTTTCATAATTACCTTCATAGTTCCCAACTGGTGCAGAATGGTTTGTCCATCCACAGTATATCCCAAAAAAGAAATCTCTCAGAATCACTTTGAAAGTTCATGGTTTTGTATGAAATGTGATACAAGTCCAGCTTCCAATGAATTAGAACATCATGTTTTCATATATGGAAGTTTCATATCCATGGGGGTACCCCAAATCATCTAATTTTAGTAGGATTGTCCATGAAATAAACCATCTAGCTATTGGGGTATCCCCATGACTATGAAATTCTCCATCTTCTTCCCATCAAAAATGGCGATCTATGGCCCATATGGCCATCCCCTACCTCTGCCCTCTGCCCAGGCACCGTGCCGTCTTCTCCCGCCGGCGCCGGCGCACGCAAGGTGGGCGGCGCAGAGGGGGGTGGAGGCAGCGTCCAGGAGAGCGAAGACCTGGCAACTGCAGGATGATTCTGGAATATGCTGGAGATCATCGTGGACATACCCTCTGGTAAACTAACAGTTTGCTATGGAAAATCACCATGTTCAATGGGTAAATCCACTATTTCTATGTCCATTTTCAATAGCTATGTTAAATTACCAGAGGGTATCATGGATGTTGTTTCCGATCTTAATATCATGTTGTTTTTTCCATGGAAATGATATCTGGAAATGATAGTCCATGGAGATCTTAATATCATGGAAATGTTTTATGGAAAAATGGTAATATTCTGAGCAAGGAAATATAAGGGTAAGCTATAAGTAGCTATTGGATCTTCACAGATTTAATTTTGATAGAATCTATAATTCGGAACAGATCTAGTCAGAAACTACAAAATGATTATGGTGAAAATCATGGAAATACCATGGAAATATTTATATTGGGAACCACAATTTTAATTATAATGGCAATATAGTTGGTTGCGTATATAAATTGGGTATAAAATAGTATTGTTACCCCATATAATCACCGGTCCTAATGATTGTAGTGAAAATACAATGGATGATGATGAATATGTCCTACAATTATGGAAATCTCATGGAAATAATGGTAACCCGTGGGAATATAATACTATCTCCATTATAGTAGGTAGGCTATATATATATATATATATATATATATATATATAGGTAACCGTTCAATTACCATTATAATGGAAATAGTGGTAGCAAATGGGAATATAATACTATTTCCAAAACCCATAATACTATGAATATTGACACACAATGGAAGTAGTGGCCTATGAAAACATCATTGCATTATTAGTGGGTTATTCATGGAATCTTGGTTTGGATAGATCCTCCAGTAAGCAAACGTGGCAAGTGAAAATCACTCAAAATAGTTCAAGGATTTTCCAAGCTAGAAATCTCCAAAGTTTACAGAGGATATATCCCATTGCCATGTTTCAGCAACTGGAGGGTATTGGGTAATAACTATGATTATTATAAATATAATATAATAATGGTTAGTAACTGGTATAGTATCTCCACTATAGTATGGTAATAACTGGTTAGTAACAACTAACTATATAAATTACGAGTGGTAGTTCAATCATGTTCGGTAAATGTTAGTAACAGGTTCCAGGCAGCCAAAAAGTAAGAACAAGGAACTACAATTATCTAGTAGTGGTAAGTATGATTGGTCTATATGACAACCAAGAACTATAACTTAGTTGTGTTTTGCCGTAGCAATAATTTTTTTTGACAACAACTCTGACGTATGATTACTAGTAAATCCCATCAAAAAAGGAACACAATATATCTCCATTGTATTATTATTCAACGTTGGTAGTAGCTTAGATTATTAGTAAGAGTTGCTATTGTAACTATTAATTAATAACCGTGAAATATCTATGACAATGATTATTCTTAGCGGCATTTACAAAACCAAGTAAAACTGTTTTCTCGAAACCATAAAATAACTATAAACTACATGGTACATGCCGCACAGACGGCCGTGGCGTTTCGGTCACTTTTTGCAACTCGCACTGACGTTTGTTCATCAGCACTTCTTGCAAGGAACATCTGTTTATCTTCGTTTCATCCCATTTTTTTCAATGTTTCAGGAGACGTTGCAGTGCAGTGAAGAACTGAGTTGGTGACATGGGTCCTTCGTGCTGTCGCCAAGCACATTGAAACACGAGTTCCGAAACTATTGTGCAACAACGTGTGCAACGTACAAGGAACGTTAACATGCCCCACCCCACCCCAGCCCCTGCCCCACATCCTGGCAGTTGCGGAACATCAACAACGTGTGCAACGTAGAAGCAACGTTAACATGCCCCACCCCACCCCAGCCCCTGCCCCACATCCTGGCAGGTGCGGAACATCAACAACGTGTGCAACGTACAAGGAACGTTAACATGCCCCACCCCACCCC
>Ga0126342_10005516_pt1 | contig 22114 bp, 30 predicted proteins | sample Cyp1metagenome_FD_92528 | JGI IMG/M metagenome (GOLD analysis project Ga0126342, IMG submission 92528) | Coral microbial communities from Lord Howe Island, Old Settlement Bay, Australia - Cyphastrea 1 metagenome | ecosystem: Host-associated > Invertebrates > Cnidaria > Coral ...
GTGAAGCTGAATTTATTCATCGAACTGTCATGATGGACATGTTAAGAAATGATGCATTCATTTCGGGACACAACGTCCATTCTTGCTTGCCTGAAGTTTTTCCTCAAGAGGTGGGTGGGTGGGTGGGCCGTCGTGATTTTTCCACTTCAAAGCGCCCACCCACCCACCACGCACTTTGAAGGACGGAATTTGACTTTGACAGGCCACACCCTAAGCCTGTCCAGACGCATCGCCCCCGATGTCAAAAAGTTTGCACTGCAGTGCGTTCACTCAGATGACTTGGTTGTGGCCAACACGGACAACTTGACAAGATATTTTTTTGTGTGGAACCAGTGCAACGGTGTATTTTGTTCTGAAACTAATGTGGCTAAACAGATGGGATCGTGTTTTTTTCTAAAGGACCTAAGCCAAGGTGACTACAATTCTATCGCGGGTGCATGCGTGCGCCGGAAACATATTTTCTTTCGGGTGACTGCCGCTGTAACATTTTGTTTGGCATTCTATACGTCATTTATTTGAAATTTTAATTGGCCGTTTTTTCCCGCATTCTATTTGGTACGTACGATATTCCATCTGGCATTCTATTTGGCATATGTTCTGACATTCCATCTGTCATTTTTTCTAGCGTTCTATTTGCCATATAGTGTGACACTTTATTTAGCGTTCTATGTGGCAGCAACTCACGTTCTATCTGGCATATGTTTTGATGTTCTATGTGGCATTCTGTCTGCAATTTTATCCAGTGCATATTTCACCATTGTATTTGGCATTCTGCTTGACGTATGTGTTGATTCCTTTTTGATATTTTTTGACAAATGCTTTAACATTTTATCTCGCATTTATCTGGCATTTATTTTGACACTCCATGCGGCAACCTTGTTAGCATTCTACCTTGCATATATTCTTTTGGCATTCTATGTTGCATTCTTTCTGGCACTTTATTATCGCAATGGCGAAGAACACTGATGGAATCACACGTGGAATGCGTAGTTGCTTGTCTTCGTTTGTCCATAGATTTGTACACATGCTGGCCAACCATTTTCCTCCACCTGGTCAGCTCCCATTAATATATGGGGACGGCCTGCAGTGCGCTGAATCCACTGTTGGTTGTTTATTTGATGTTACACGACCATTTTTAATATTTTATCTGGCAATTTGTTTGGCACACTGTCTGAGGTATATTTCCGCTTTCTTTCCGGCATTCTCTCTGACATGTGTTTTCATATTCTATATGTTTTTTTTTTTACATACCATTTGGCGTATTCTATCTGAATGTATTTTGACTTTTTATTTTGGCATTTTACTTGGCCTTCTCTTTAGCCGTTTGTCTGGCATTCCATCTGGTGATATGGAGGTCTGGCTCAGCCGTTCCCCACAGCATGTGCAGCTGGCGATGTGGAGTTCGGTTCCAATGCTGTGTGCCATTCTTGCCCACCACAGTGTGACAAACGTGTACCCAAGTTCAAAAGGCAACATCTTATCGTTTAGGGCGCATGCGAGAATGGTATCTTTTGGGGGTTTATGCGAGACGAGAATTCAATGTTTTTTTTTTAAAACTAATTTTTGGTGAAATGCTGTGATTTCGCCATGCCCACTTTGGACAAAACAGTTTCCACAGGCACAATTTTCCTTAAAACTTTGCAAATTTGCCCGGTATGTGAATGGACTCTAGTCATTGCTTGGGACGGGAGAAACAAAAACGAAAATGTACCGTGCAGTGGGCGCATAGAATTTGATTGAGTGGGTGAGTGAATGAGCGCATGGATGCGTGCTGAGTGAATTCGGTCTGCGTGGCTAATTTGTGGTTTACCTATATTTAGCGCACAGGCAAACTAATTGCCACCGGCGCGGGTAACCGCAAACAAAAATGAAACGAACCAACATTTGCACACTGATAATGTACGATTTCAAAGTGCAATCCTTTCGTTGTCGGGGTGCCGAACAGATGGGTGCCACCAATGTTCCACTTCAGCAGGCTTGGCCACATAGGCGCCCCAACTTCAATATTGTTCGCGCCACTGGTGTGCTGAACCTTTGAAACCGAGTGCTAGCATGCGTCCGTCGTTCCGATCGTAAATTGGGCTCATGCAAGGTTATCTGCTACTGCGGTGACCAATCTATATATTGGTGGGGGGGAAGAATGCGGCGTACCAGTTTGGGGCATCCAATGGAATCAGTCCCGGTGTTGGCTATGGATTGTCCAGAGAGGTTGCCACAACAAGCTGCTGAACCAACAACAAGTACAAACACACGACGAAAATCTGAGGATAGACACTTGCGGATTTTGTACGTTTGCACGATAAGTTCTCGATGCTTGGCATCCCCAAACGACAGCATGATTGCACCTGTGAGCAGCTGCTTGCGCCAAAACTTTGAAAGATGGAACGTTTCCGCGTATAAAGCGCCTGAAGTGGTTGACTTTCATTCGTCAAAGCAACCGTTTTCGCTTCAGTCAACCAAGGGCCAACCAACTCTTGCAAATAATTTGGCAAAAAATCTTTTGGGATTGACGCCTCAGAGTTGCGAAGAAAAACAGGATGTGGTCGATGTGGTGTGCAAACCGTAAATCATTTTAACAAGGAAACGCATCCATCAAATCCACAACAAAACATGGGCCTTACACCAATCCTTGTTGCACGCCTCGTTTTATGCAAAAAAAAAATAATCGGCTTTAATCTCCCAATACATCGCCGGATTGGGTGATATAAACCTCAGAAAAAACGCAGGTCAAATCAAATGATCGGAAATGCCGTCTGTACCCAGAACTTCCCACACAGCATCCGATTTGACTTTCTCGAAGGCCGTCGCGAAATCCAAACTTATGATCCGTAGGGGCATGTTAGCATAAACCCTTTTGTCCAAAAACAGGTTCGCACCCAACAGGCGATTTTCAATATGCAAAACCCGCGGTAGCAGTGGTCGGGCGTAGGAGTCAAAAGGGCTGCGGACATGCACGTGTCTTACATGACATGTCATCTCTACAGTTCATGCTACACATGAAGTTTTACTCATGGTATGTTGCCACCTTTTCAGAGTGACATGTGGTTTGATTTCCAGCCGCAACCCAGACCTAAAAACTGGTCCTCGGCTCTTCGCCACGCAGCGAACTCTTCTTCCGTCATATTCTGTAAAGGATCGCCTCGAATTATGTACGCAACGTCTTGTTGGGACTGGGGCTTTCGCTGTGGCGGATCTGCCCGCTCCGGCGGGTCAGACGGCTCTGGCGGGTCCTCCCGCTCTGGCGGGACATCCCACTCCTCTGAAGATTCTTCTTCAGCGGAGGCGCTGTCCTCTCCGGAATCGGGATCCTCACCGTGGATCAATCGTTTTTCTTGCCGGCGCCATCTGATGAGTTCCTCCAGGGTCATGTTTGCTTCTGTTCGTGTTAAGTTGCGGAGCACGGCAACTCACATATTTTGCCAAAGGGCGGTCAGAGCCACTATGATTTCGGAAACACGTATTGTGCCTCACGACAACTGCTTGACACTTCTTGATTTGTGCGTGTCATCCATGCAGCAGGGAGTCATGCTGAACATGTTTAAGACGTCGCCCCGATGTTGCAATGAATTTTTGCGAATTGGACCTTCGCTATTTTGAATTCCATGGGGTGTGAGTTGGTCGGCTATCTTCATACTCTTGTTGGAATGAACAATGGTTCAACAAACAAACCCTAATTCAAGTGATGCATCCCATAGATCACCATGTCATTGAAGATATTGTAATTGCTACGTTCACGCTGCGTCCACCAGGCGCCGTAATCCCATGTCAGATCCGGCTGGCCGGGAAAAATGGTGATCAGGTGAGTTTGGAGGTATTCCGTCAGAATGTGGTGATTAAACTGTAAACTTATCAAAATTCAAGAGCCATGCTAGGCATGGTTTCTATAAGCCTCCAACGGGGTGGGACGGGCACGGTGGCACGCCAGAGTGGTGAGTGGTACAATGGTACGCTACAAGGGCACGATGGTACAGAGCAGAGGTACAATGTTACGGTGCAAAGGTGCGATGGGATGGTGGGATGGTATGGTGCACAGGTACGATGGTACAGTGAGAAGTACGATTAGACGGTACGATGGTACAGTGCAAAGGTACGATGGTAAATTGCATTCTGCAACGACAACACATGTTAGCGTGCTGGATAAGATATGTTACAGCGAAGGGTGCAATAGACAATTTTAAAAGCACGACAACAATGTCATGGCAGAGTAAATGCAAGAAGAGCAACAAGAACAGTATGACAAGAACAGGCAACAACATCAATAATGTAAGACACAAACACGAACAAGAACGATGCCGACATTATTGACTCATGCAATTTAAACAAACAACAAGAACAACGCCACCTACAACAACTGTCACAACTACGGCGCAGACAAAACATGTGTACATCACCCTTGGACCACGACCCACCTTATCGACCACGATGACGACGACATAGAATATACGCCACTATGTTCAATCTATAAACGTAATTAACCCATATTTTTTGACTGGAAACAAATTGAGATTCGTAAATCATAGTCGTAACCATACAAGTGGCAACACGTGTTTTTTTGGTTGTAGCCTCGAAACTATGTAGCAGAAAATGTTCAATTAAGGAACCATGGCATATCCATTCAAATCACCAGAACGAGACTGTTGCTACACCGAAACATAATCAGGAACAGTGGTAATTCCACTGCTTGTTTTGTTGACGAAGATTCTGCCATAATGGAAAGGCCGCGAAATTTGAATTAAAAGGGATTGTTTGACCAAGTATTAACTATTATATTTATGTAGGGGGACCTGTTGTGAATCCAAAAGATCAGCGCCAGTCATGCTTTAGCATGGTTGATGTTATTGTTGTCGTGGATTGCACCAAAAATCATGAATGGAGGGCCATTGTCTACTTGAATTATTTTTTCATCGCCGAGTGCACATACTTTTGGATTGACACAATGGCTCAACTTCGTGTGGCAAGCACGCCCAAAAAAAAAAGTATTCGGCGAAAATACATGGGAAATAATTGGGGCATCAAATGTTTTTTTTTTTTCGAAAAATGCATTGACACGAAACACATTGAAACATAACAAATAGTGGAAGGATCCTTTCACTATCATAAAAAAACTACCATTAAACTAACTGTAATTTATGGTATGAGGATCATAATCTTATTTGCAAGTTTTGAGTAAAGAAACGAATAGTCTTCCAAACTAAAATTTCCTCCAAAATCGTCTGTTTTGTCAAAGATGTGTCATGACCTTCCAACACACAGAATCGCAAAGGGAATTCCGGAATGTCATGCATTTAAAATCCTTTAACAATCCGCAAGCAACACATGTGCTGAATTTACCAACACAGGAATTTGCATTTTTTGATGTTTTTCAGTCAATAGTGTGATATCGACTCAGAAGCAGGATTGGTTTCGATAGTGATCCCAAAAGAGTAAGACAAATTCAAACAGAAGGCATGATAGACGCAGAAACCGCATAGCCGCATAGCCCAAGTTCATGCCAGAAACATGTTGAAAATTTGCCGAAACCTCCACACATGGCCAAAAACTTCTATCGGACAACTTTCTAAACCTACCTGTGTTTATTGCGTTTTTTTGTCGACTTAGATTCGACCAATGATCTGTGAATCCTTCGTGCCAATTCTTTTCCAAAGGAGGAGCAAGCATATTTAGGTTTTGTGAACTTTACCCAAGTCCTGTGATGAATTGACCTTTGTAAATCGATTTCCGACAAAATTTTCTATGGTGCTTGGGCTGGTGTTGCAGGGCTGTACCTTTGCAGCCCGTGCCATGCACCCCGAGACTGTACCGCCGCAACCGAAATCGTACCCAGCCGTATCCCCCAAACCGTTCCTCCAAAAACACAGCAAAAAGGGAAAAACAACACGACAAAAAGTGACATTTTGCTTTGTTTTTTTCGTTTTTTGTCGTGGTTTTTGGTGGTACGGTTTCGGGGTACGGCTGGGTACGGTTTTGGATGGTTCTTGGCGTGTGTGTGGGGGGGATTTGCACTCTGGGCACAGTTTTGTCGCCTTGGGCTCTCTGTAATAAGTGTGATAGGAAATGTAGCACCGCTTGTAACTAAGAAACATATATAATAAACGCTTTTTCCAAAGATTGGATATGTGACAGAGACCTGGCGCTAAAGTCCATCAAGTCTAGTTCCTGGCCTCCTTTTGATCAGCAAATAGCAAATCGTGGCCCCCTCGTGAGTCATGTTTTAGTGAAACCCCTTTTTCTAATCCCACCATATCGGACCCGATTTATGCGCCACCCTTGAGAAGATCAAGAGAAACATATCTTATTTTTTTTTACATTCATCAATGCGCGCCTGCCCTTGGCCCGACTTGCGCACTTGAACTGTCAAGGCGTACCCGAAACGCATTCAATGTGTGGATGCTTTTGAATGTTGGAGAGTGTTTTTTTTTGGAAACGCATTGCGCACATTCATGGCGAGGGGTGTCAAGCCATGTTGACCTAGTTACCTAGTTTCCTATTATTTTTTCCCTTTCTGACTTGAAAACTGACAAAGCGATGAACATATGGACGTGACATGGGGGCTGCATTAAAGCAAACACAGAAGACAACCGGGAAGGAAATCCACACTGACACCAACTTTTACTTTCGACCCGAAACTCTTAGGGTGGGCCTCAGAATTTTATTTCAGCCGCTGAAATTTAGGGGAAGGGTGATCCAGGGCCCCAAGCCGCCTACGCTGCTATTTCAGGGAATCGCATGTGGAAAACCAAATCAGGCGAAACTCTTCGCCAAAGTGTTTGAGGAACGACGGGGAACGCAAGTCTATAGGGGGGAAGTTGTTTGGAGAAAATTGGGACAAATGCCTCGCCATCCGCCTGTCTAGGAAAATGGTGCTGCCCCACGGAATCGAAGGCTCTTGGGCCAGACCGCTTTCACCGTTTCGCACGCCCGACATGATGCAGGGGTAAAAGGCGCTTTGCAATTTTAATCCGAGGCATTAGAAACACAAACAGACTTGTTGCTGCCGCCCGAATAGTAGATGAAACCTACCGAGGAGAATTTAAAACGGCATTCAAACGAACTTTCTCGCGCATGAACTCTCCTATTTAGTCTTCAATGCCGTTTGGTCCCCGGAAAAGGCACCACAGAAACAATATATATTTAGAAAATCTATGCTTTGCCGAAATTCTTAGACCTGCTAGTTGTTATTGAAATTCGGAAAAGAAATGGCAATGAATGTGTGATTAGTGCCAGCATATAAACTCGCTCCATAAAACCCAGTTGGAATTTGTAGTTGTTGTTGTGTCAGTTTCCCTTCCAAAAACCAGTGCGATGCAAAAGTCATTGGTTCCAATACTTACAGACATGCCTATCGTACGTTTCACATGCATGCTGCATACTGCATACATGACATGCTTTGCGTGCTTTCTATGTCTTGTGATGTCGGGTACGTCGCGTCCTTTATGCATTGTTAGCTTACATTGACAGAATACAGTATGTGTTTTCTTGGTGCATGTTTCATGCATTAAAAATTGCGTTGCGAGCAAGCATCCAGGATCAAAGGAATGAATGGGTCATTGACTGGAGGAATTGCAGGCAATGGTTGAAAATGCGACGTTTAACAGCAACTAGAATCTAAAACCAGAAAATAAACCTTAACCATCCTCAACCACTATAGGGTTGCAAGATTGAAGAGACCCAAATTGGTTTGCTTATGGCTCTTGTTTCCCCCGCATGCAAGCTGTGCTCTACAACCTCCAACTTGATACTATCCTAGCATAATGCAGAAGCATTGCGTCAAGATATGACTACTTCTCATTGTGGTAGGTGTGTGTGAAACATACGGCCTGTCGGCGATAACTTCCATGGGGGTTGGAGAGGGTTCTTGATGTCCTGCAAGAGTTGCATTGGATTCCCCCATTTTTAGCCCAATTTACATTCACCCACCTCAATGACTTATAAATCTTCTAGCAGTCCACGCGCCATACTAAGTGGCATGTTTTTGTTGTGCCCCCCTGCAGTTTCGTTTTATCACCACTTGTACCACTTCTACTGTAGGACCGCGCGAGCCAAATTTTATACAAGTTGACACAACATGATACAACATGTACAAGGTGTACCACCCGTACCGTACCACCGTACCACCCGTACCCTACCGCCGTATCTCCCGTACCATACCCCGTACCACCCGTACAGTACCACCTGTCCACCTGTACTGTACCACCGTACCACCCACACCGTACCACCTTTTAAGACGCTTTGACAATCCCTATGGAGCATGGCTCTTGAGTTTAGACAAGGTTAAACAAACCTACCTCCTGTACACGGCGTGCTCTCTCACATTGGTTCGGCGGCAGGTGCTCGTAGATCACCTCCAAGTCGTTCCAGTCGACGCCAATCGTTGGAAGGTTCGGTGCTTCGTCAGACACCCGCCGCTCAGCCCCATTCGCCGGAGACCATCTCTGCCTCCAGCAACGTTGTCCGCGCCATAGAGCTCTGTATGGGCCATTCGCGAAAACGCTTCGGCCACAGCTGGAAGGGCTTCGTCCACCTCCATTTCTTCTTCTTCAGCTTCTTCTCCAGAAGTCAGATCGTAGGCATTCAGCGGATCCGTCTCATCGATGCCATACTTCCTTCGCCTTTTTCGGTCCAGCTTCACAAATCGTGCCAATCCGCCAGGGCATTCGCGGACTCTAGCACCCGATACTGTCTCAACTCCATGTTGGCCGGATCCCAATCATCAACGAAGGTGAGTTTCTTCTACTCCAATCACCTTCCTTGCCCAAGACAAGACCTTTGACAGCTCGATCTTGTGGATCGCCATCTTGAGGTAGTGCCCGATGATGATGATGATGATGATGATGATGATGCCCACGACCATGACGACCAGAGCATAGGACAACATGAGCCACGGGCGTTCGAGAAAGACCTCGGCAATGGTGTAGTGTCGTACCATCAGGTCATAGTTGATCTCTTCCAAGCGCGCACCAGATACCAAAAGGCTGCAATGTCATGATAGTCACCGCCTTGACCATGGGTTTGGAGATCTTGATAGGCATGATCGTCACCTCCATCACCACCACCAGCGGCTATCCATTCAGGCTCGGGGTATCCAGCTATATCTTCTTCCCATTGTTCATCATCCAGCTCTCCAATCTCCATGACATGTTGGATGTTGCCAGCATAGTGAGGGGCAAAAAGACAGCTTGATGACGATGAGGGACTGCCTTCAGGGCTTGTCCTTGGGATAATTGCCTCGGGCTCCTTGACATTGCTGTCATCCAAGACAGTTCCCCGCTCCACCAGTTGCAGTCACTTCCAACGTGGCTGATTTGTGAGGTGAAAAGCCATCTCCTTCATGACTGCGTTTGTTCTCCTGATTCTCAGGCATTCCAGAGTCATTCACAGGACTGTGTGGATGTGTCCTGGCATAGTCGATCACATCCCTGGCGTCATAGTCAATGGCTTCATCAGGGAGCTTTTCTTGTCGTTCTGCCACAGGTTCTGGAGTAGGAGGTGCGCCAAATCCAAGGTTCTTGAGAGTTGCTTTTCTTGTGGGCTTCTGGAAGGGCTTCTCCTGAACCATGAAAAGCTACGTAGGTCTCCAAGGGTCTGTAAGCCTTCTGATGGCTTTACCCTTCAGCAAGCTTTCAGGCGTTGTTACCACATGTAGATCATCTCCATCAGTTCTGGTCAGCCACACTCCAGGTACCCACTGAGGACCAGCTTTGGTGTTGGCTCCTCGTCGATGCCAAATGAGGCGATCTTTCCAGCATATCTCCTTCCATGAACCAACTCAAAGGCTGAGGTCTTTGTAGTGGAATGGTTGTGGAACCTGTTCAGCAGCCATGCTCCATGCACAAAAGGCTAAGGCCATAATGCGTGGTCACTTGGTAAATGCAAAGGGCAATTGTCACTTGCCATTTGGACCAGAGTGCTGCTTTGCTTTCGAAGGGTCTGTATGGCTCGTTCAACTTGGGCAGTGCGTTCTTTATCTCCTGGTCGAGAATGGGTCACGGTTGTGGGCTAGCCCAAGTGTTGCCGTAGAAGTTGAACACTTGCCAGCAGTGACTTCATTGTTGGCTCAGAGTCACTGACACACTCCACCTGGTCCATGTAGATGAGAACCATTGAAAAACGCACCAAGCTGTCAGCTTGACCTCGAAGGTTGGACCCTTTTGAAGCAAGAGGCATAGCCAACAGCATCTTGCTTTGGCAGTCAATTGCCACCAGTACTGTTGAAACAGGATCACTCTCCTCAACCTTGAAAAAGCAGTAGTCAATCTCAATGCTAGATATTGAGCGTCTATCATCAGAGGAAAACTCAACAGGACGTTGTGGATCTTGTTTGCCTTTGCAACTCGCACAGTGAGGGCACCAATCTCGATAGGGCAAATGCGACAGCTCGTGCAAAATGCCACTTCCTCCTCTGAAGGAGTTCTGGGCACAGATTGTCCCACAAGACTTTGTTTCCACTGCTCATCCCGATGCAAACGGTTGGAGTCAAGGAAGGGTTGTTCATGTTCCAAGGTTTGGACCTTCTGGTTCAGCCTCGTCCAAATCATCTCCTTGTTGCCATTCTTGGAGACTCCTAGGTACTCAGCAGCTGCACGCAAGAAACCAATGCTGCTGTCAATCGTTAGAGGAGGCTCATCATTCACCACCAAGGTGTCCTTGTTCTCGAACTGCCACTCAAAGGTAGGGGCAGATTCACCACCAGCTCCACGTGGTTCAACTTGGTCAACTTCTTCAGGCTTGAAGTGCTCGGCCATCTCCATAGGGACCTTGGGTTCCTCAGGGAAAGTGAAAGAGTTGGGGTCACCATTTGATCCTCTAGCTTCAATCATCTCTTGTGCTCCAACTTGTCCAAAGACCGTGAAGGGCTCTTCCTGCTTATGCAACATCGTGAGGACAAAGGTGGGCTTGTCACACTCCTCAATCTCTGAGTCCACATAGTCAGAGATGTAGTATTGATAGCAAAACTCCACCATCTCCCACGTGTAGTCCTCCAATTGGATTGCAGTTGAGCGCAGGGGCCATTCAGAACGAGAGTAGACCAAGTGAGGGTTGAGGTAGTTCTTGGACTCAGGCATGATGATGAAGGGATTTCCATTGCTTGATGTTGCCTTTGCTTGATGTTGCAAGATCTCGTCCTCCTCATTGCAACCTTGGCACCGATCCAAAGTGCTGGGAAGTCCATGGTGCCAATCCATGAGAGGGTCACCAGACTAGCAAACTTCACCAGGTTGATCATCGTCACCAGCATCCATCCTGAACCACAAGGTTGTAGTGTCAGAAACCATCCGACGTACCATTCATCACAGCCATCTTCTTCAAGATCGCTTCTCATCTCATACATTTCAGGTTGTTCAGCAGGTGGTGTGGCCTCGTGGTGCATTTTCACCAACCTCACAGCTTTGGATGTAGAAGACAAGGAGCTGGAAGTTGTACAACTGGTACTAGCCCTCCGTGTTGACGCTGACCCAGTTGTACTTGTAGTGTCATTGGGACCTCCTTGAGCTTCAGCACAAGCATTGCCAGAACCAGCAACTTGGTTCACCCGGTTCTTGAGAGGACATTCATTTCCCCAGTGGCCATATTCACCGCAAAGTTTGCAGGTGCTGCTATTGTTTCCACCACCACATCCTTTTCCCTTTTGTTGCTTTCCTTTGTTCTTTCCTTTGTCTCCTTTCTTGATTGCAGCTGCCAAAGGTGGGATGAGGTTCCAATCCTCACTGCCAGTTCCATGGCGGTTCTAATCCTCCCCATAGTGGTACCAATCCACCATCTCATCTTTCCACAGCACATACCCATCCATGAACAGCCATGCGATTCCAGGAAGACGTCGGCCTCCTCGTAGATCACTACAGCTCTTTCTGCACAGCTAACATCACCATCATCGCAAGGTGCCAGTCCCAAACAGTCTTCGAAGTCCAGGGAATAGTTGGCAGCCATCCTCGATTCATTGGGCTCCATATGGAGTGGTGTAGGGCTCCGATCCCTGTCATCTCCACATTTGTCACTTTCGAATTCGCGGCGGTGAATGCCATGTCCTTCGGCAAGACCAGCAGCTAGCGCCACCACCAGCGCTAGTGCACACAAGGCCGCACAGCAAGCTCCGCTGCCATGCTAAGTTGCGGAGCATGGCAGGCCACACCTTTTGTCAAAGGGCGGCTAGAGCCACTATGATTTCGGAAACACGTATTGTGCCTCACGACAACTGCTTGACACTTTTTGATTTGTGCGTGTTATCCACGCAGCAGGGAGTCATGCTGAACATGTTTAGCAGTTCCCCTTTGGGCCCATCTTTCTTCATGCCACCCTTCGACAGCTTGAGGAGTCAGTTCTATTCCTGACTGCCGCGGGGCTTCTGCTGGCGCGGCTATTCGTGCATTTCCGACTGATTGCTAGTTCTCTTCCATTGCGGGTTGCGGTGAACCTCAAATTGAGCTGAACTTGGGATCCTTGCCTTGAGCCGGAACAGGTTTTTCTGGCTCAAGAGGAAAGAGCCATTCCGCAATTTGTCCGCTAAGTTGACACACTTTCCAGCACACGGTGGTAGTTCCAAACGCTGCCAGGCTATAGGGGATCAACAGCTGCCAAGTGTTGATTTCCTGCACAGCGTTGATCTGGCTCAGGAGCACCAATCTCTTTATGGCGTTGAACCTTGGCGTTCTTTTGGGTCACCGTGGCGGTCTTTCCCGCTCCTTCTGCGTGCTTGTGCGTCCAGGCGACAGAAGCTGGGATTGGTGTCTTCCATGTTGGCTGTTTCTTGATTTGGGAGACTTTTTACATTGATGTGTTTTGAGGTTGAAAGGATGTGTTCTCATTTCGGAGGTTCGTACATTTCAAGTCCCGGTAGCGGTTGTCGCATCTCCGTTCCAGACTTGGGATGCTTTGCGGGAAAATTCGCGCAGTTCACTGTTCCTTTGACTTTACCTAAGGATAACAGCTTGGCCTGCAAGGTTCCCTGCACGTAAAATTCACACACCTCTAGGTGACGCAGTTTGGCTCCAGGGCCAATGCGCTTTGAAGCTTGGATTGCCGATGAGCCATCAGTCCGTAGGCGGGGCTTCCCCCACGTCTGCCGAAATCCGAGAGTAATGAGATCCTTCAAGAAGATCCCTTCCCGTGCTGCGCGAGATACTCTTCGAAGCTCGGCATCAGGCGATGACGTTGCAGGTAAATCCGGTTGGGTTTAAGTTGAGCAAGTCACAACTGCCCCTGCTACGACGGCAAGATGGCTGTCTGTTGACCTGCGTGTCTCGAGGCATCCTGCCCAGTCGGTGTCGCTGTAAAACTTTATATCGACCAGGGCTCAGCTACCTTCTGGTCACAGGTAATCACCCGTGAAACGGTGGGATGTGCCTGCAAGTATATGCTGCGAGGGTTTTCACAGACTGCATGTCACACTTCCTGGGGTTTGACATTCTTCGCAGCCTCCTTGACAGCAAATTGTAAATCCCTCCTGTCAAGTAGCAAGGAGATGGGTGAGCTTACTGCGCTCCTGTACTTTTTGCATTGCGCTTCGTCCTATGGCTCAGTCTCCAGGAGGTTGAGTTGCTTGGAAAGACTTCACTACGGTTCTTGGCGGAGACCCGCTGCAGAAATCACGGCCTTGTAATGGCGTTCATCTGGCACTGTGATGATGACATCTTTTGTTAGGATCTTGTCCGGCCGAGATATTCCACGGCGGTGCCTTCCTGCTCGAGTTCGCCCGCTTGAACTTCGCAGAGTCGGGGCAACTTTTTTACGAAAAGCTGTGCTAGGGCTTTTCTGGTCCAGCAGCTCGGATGTCGTCGATGTGGTGCAGCAGAATAATGCCTGTGTTTATGCATCGAAACACACATGGGTCCCTCTGTCCCCTGACAAAAGCACATTGCTGCGGATCTACCCGCGAGCATAGAATCTCTTCAAGCTCATTGCGGTAGACCGATTTTGCTGTTCTTCTTCCATAAAGATTTCCATCCAGGCGGAGATAAATTTCCTTGAAGCGCTCTTTATACCAGGCTCGTTCCTGAAGATTGAGCGTTTTGAGTCACTTCAGGAAGAGGCCGTGCCACTCAACAGGTGCACGAACATAGACGGGCTTGCCCTCCGTTGCACCTCGATCTTTTCCGATCAAAAAGGCGGCAACGATATCAAGATTCCTTGTATAAAAACAATTCTGCAGCGCATACACTTCCAAGAGATTGTGCGACTCGGGTATCGGAGTCGGCACAAACACATCCAGGCCTTCCTCCTCTTCCGCACTATATCGGGCTTTCACATCTGCACATGTGAATCTCGGCTTGTGTGCCCCTTTGGAACACTTGTCGACCCATTTGTGGCAAAACATTTGGGAACCAGCCGGGATTTCCGTTTTGTGGACTGGCGTGAAAGCGCCTCTTGCCCACAGCTTGGCGAGCTGTTCTTTGCGCGTTTCTTCTACCTCTTGTGGGTCAAGAGGTTCATCCACAAAGTCCGTCACATTGGAAATCCGTTGGATCGCAGTGGGATTGCTTTCCTCCTCTGCATTTCTCCATTCTTGGATCTTCCCCCAGATTTCTCGGTTGGTCAGGTGTCGCATGATCCCTGCTTGTCGGGACTGCTTGGGTTCTGCTTCACCTGGTGTGAGTTGGGTGGATGGCTTCCGCTCACGCTTCCCTCCTTCACCGAGGCCACTGGGACGTGTGGGCTCGTTTAGAAAGCTTTGCAGACTTGATGACCAACCCGCGCCGCGGAAGGGCGGAGGTTGCCCGCTCGAGGGTGCTGCTGCTGCTGCTGCTGCTGCTGCTGCTGGCAGACGGCGGAGAAGGCGGAGGAGTCGGACTGTCAACCATACCATCTTCCGCAGCATCCCCCGCTGAGAAGTGCTCGCCCTCTTCGTCCATTGGGCAATCAACTCCTCAAGTTGTGCTGCGGCAACGACTGTCGCCCCCTCTTCATCAACCTTCTCTCCATCTTCTCTTCTGCCAAAGTTGGATGGACTTCTTCGACTTCTTCCGCAGACGCGGCATTGCCCGCTGCGGCTGGTGCAGGAATGATCGCTGGTTCCGATATTTCCCTGCTGACTTTGTGTTGGACGCCATCTCTTGGCTGCCATGGGATTCCCTTCATTTCACTCACAAGTTCACTGTCGATCTGGGCCTCCTTAGGCAAGCGGTGGATCGACCTCACAGCAATCGCACCTGCTGAGGTGCCAATTACATGGCTGTCGTCTCTGTCCAACTTTCGTAGCCGCACACCTTTCTGCCTTTTGGCATTGGAATCTTGCCCAACACGATTTCACCCAGGGTTGCCAATGGGTGATTGTAGTCCGCTCCATTGACCATCCTGTATGGAGTGAGACCATCACGTGACCTCGTCTGATAACGAGCTATGAACCATGCTGCATGGTGCACTAGCCACGGGGTCAAATTGCAACTGGCATCCAGTTCTCCTTTGGGCTGCGCCTCCTCCTCTCGGTCGGCCAACAGACCTGGATCCTCCAGCGCCAAGTCTTGTTCAGAGGCTGCTTCCTCTTCACGCCCTGCGTGCTCTCTGACTGCATCTCCTTCTTCATCGCCATGCAGAGCATTCCCTCATCAGCTGGATCGATGGCTGCGATCTTTGCTTGCCAAGCCTTTGGCTGTTCTAGTTCCCGAAACGGCAAGAGGAACTGTTTGCCGTTCCGGGCAAAAATGGTTGTGCTGCCGTCTGCCCACCGTACTGTTCAAAGTGAACACTGGCACCCATGTCAAGTGCTCTGTTGACAGAGAGGATGCTTCCTCCTTGTGCTGTTCACCTAACCTGAGTCTTGGGCAGATCTCCCCGTATGCCTTGAGCGGTGTGTCATCCACAGTGTAGAGTTCTTCTACCGCTTCTATATTCAAGGCGACTGTTTGAAACGCTTCAGGTCTGCACACTGAGGAGCATGCTCCAGTGTCTACTAAAAGAGTACCCCGGCTGGCAAGCTTGGCCAAACGCGGATTGTCTCCAGTATTGAAGACTTGGATTGCTGAGACCTTGTTGCCATCGAAGACTGAATGGGGCTCCCTCGTTCAATAGCTTCCACTTCTTTCTGAGCTCTTGGCGTTGCCATTGTTGCAACTTTTCACTCCATTGCCAGGTTGTTCTCAGAGTGTACTCAGGATACTGAGGTCCTGGAGCCACATACTTTCTTTTTGCGACCAGAACGGCCCTTCGTCACGTACACATTGGTGTCAAGACTGAGGTCATGCCAGCCTCGTCTGTCGTTCAGTGCCAAAATGGCATCACTAGGTTGCAGATTCTCTCCTTTGGGATTGGCCAAAGTGGCCTCAAGTTGTGAAACCTTGCCCTGTTCTGCCAAAGTGGACTCAGCGCTCTGGATGCTGCTCTGCACCTCTTGGACGGCCTTGACCATGAGAAGTCGGTGTTCCCGATCTTACCAAGACTCTTTTCGCTGTTTGTATTGCGTCGAGGGTGGGAGAGTGATGATGGTACTGTTTCCTCCCACTTGAGATGCCGAGGGCCCAGCAGAGATAACCGAGGATGTGTCACCCTCAGCGACTGCTGAAACGGACTTCTTCCCTTTGCCCTTTTCTCGGCCTTTCGAGTTGAACCAACACTTCTCTGTCATACGGCCTGTTTTCCAGCAGATGGCGCACCTGTCTTTGCTGTCACTGCTTTTGCCACTCTTTCCGCTGCTGTGGCTATCTTTGCTTGTCCCTTTTTTTTTTCTTTGCCCTTCTTGCCCTCCCTTTCCATTTCCATCTTTTCCTGTACCCTTACCTTTGCCATGACCGATTTGACCAATCTCCATGGCATCAGGGTCATTGCGTGCGGCGGCACCCGCATACGCTGCTGATGGCTTCCACACTTGCTTTGCTTGCAGATATGAAACCACCACCTCACGCACAGACTGGTAAGTGGTTGAGGTTCTTATGTGCATAGAAAAGTGTTGTTTCAGGGCTATAGGGGGCTTCTGTCAGCACTACAGCGCGCTTGTCTTCGTCGCTGATGGCTTTGGCTTGGCCATATTCGGCCTCATACTTGTCGAGATCAGCTTCCCACCCTTGCAACGCACCTGAAAATTTGCCTCTTTGGTGGGAAATTTGGGGCTGAGTAAGGCGCGTCTCCAGACCAAACGCTTAGAGTGGTTGTTTGGGGCGGGCTCGCGCCAAAGCAACCGCCAGAATTCCCAGCCATTTTGCTCTCTTATACCTCTGGCGATCTTTGTCGCAACAGTCAGCTCTTGCGTCCATGAATTCAGCATTGCAAATAGTTGTCTCCCTCGAGACTTGCAGTCACCTGTCATATCTACAGAGTCAACAAACGTTGTGCTTTTTCGTGCTGCGTCAAGCTCGTCAGGGAATTCTTCACTCAGCAGTGCCAGGTACGTTTCCACCTGAAAGCTGAAGCATTCCTGTTGATCCCGATCCTTTAAGGATTGGGTTTGCTTGAGGGATTTCAGCACAGCGATGTGACTAACTGGTCTGCCGGCGGCGCGGAGCTCCCCACGCCTTGCCGCTTGCTGATCCATCTTGTTGGACCGTTTGGTCTGAACTGGTGCCTGTCCCTACAAGGGGTGTTTCAGGCTGTTGGCTCAAAGCCCCTTGTATCTTGTCACACAGATCCAACGCTATCTGCAGCTGTTCACCTACGCTGGTGGGGGTTGAACACGCGGGATGCCCGCTGCGTACGGCGGTGGTACGGCTAACCCTGTTGCTGCTGGCAGGCGTGGCCTTGTCTTTGTGCTCCTCTTGGTTTTCTGCTCCCAATGTTGCTTTAGATCGTGAAGAAATTCCAGGATCTCGAAGCTTTCTTCGCTGCTGATATCGCCTCCGAAATCCACCTCGTCCATCAGCTCCTGCGGGACCTGAGGACCTGGCTCGTCGAGTATCTGCTTGACCTCGGTGATGCCTTCTTCGACGTAGGCATTCCTTGCTCTTGCCTTTGGCACAAGGATGACTCTTGTCTGTTCGACCGCTTCTAAGGCTGGTTTGCCCTCAGGCGGTGCTTCCCGCTCGCTTCTTACTCCAGTATTACCCTTGAGCCACCGCTGGGTTCGGTGCGTGGGACCTCCGCTGCACGGGCTCTGTCGTTGGCTCCGGCTGCGCTGGCTCTTGCTGTGCAGTTGTCTGCATGGGTTCTTGCTGTGCTGGCTCTGGCTGCGTCGGTTCAGGCGGCACAGGTTCTTGTAATTAGTGCAGGCTCTGGCCGAGTTGGCTCAGGCTGCACAGATTGCGCTGGATGCGCTGGCAGGTTGGGCTGGCTGCGCTTGGTTTCCCAAGCTGCTGCCTGTCTCCGGTCTTGCCCTCTGTTGGCTCTGGCCAGGGTCCGGGCCACTGACCTGTAGCCTCTCCTGTTTCGGTCCCGGCCGGCTTGCCGACTGGACCGTCCAGACGCTCTCGCAACGCAGGCTTCTCACCACACGCGGTTAGCGTCAGTGAGGTCACCAGGTGGTGCTGCTGTTGCCTGCTGGTCGGTTTGCCCTGACCAGTCTTCACACTTCACACTCTACGCTTCACACTCTACGCTTCACACTCCTTTCTCTCCAATCTACTCTCTACACTTCACAATCTGCACTTTACGCTCCACATTCTACATGTTACTCTGCGCTCTACGCTTTGTGCTCTATACTATACTCTACACTTCACACTCTACAATTTACCTTCTACATTCTAAACTTTACACTTCACAGTGTAGATTTCCATTTTACACTTCACACTCCACACTCTGCACTCTTCACTTTACACTTCACACTGTATAATTCACACTCTACACACTGCGCGCCCTACTCTCTACACTTCAAACTGCGTACTCGACACTCCGCACTCTACACTTCACACTCCGCACTCCAGGGCCTACGCCCTACGCTCCACGACCTAGACTCCACGCTCTACAATCCACACTTTCCATGTCACACTCCGCACTCTACACTCCGCGGCTCCACGATGTGTACATTCCGCTTCAGGCTCCACATTGTACACTCTACACTTCACATTCCACATTCAAAACTCCGGCTTTGAAAACAAGAACCCTTTGCGACGCATTGGGGAAAATCCTGCCGGGGCATCCCACAAGAGCGTCGCAGCAACGGTTTCTCGCCAGAGTGTTTCTTCAAAAGTGTTGTGCAAGAGTGCCTTTCTGTGCTCTACAAACGCGCCCCATCGCAGCGGCGCGATTTTTCCCAAAGTTTCTCGCAAAAAATTGACGTGCAAGCGTAGTGCTTGGGATATTTTGGCTTGTGTGATTACTTGAGTGTAGATCATGTTACTTTTGCACCCAGTGACACGCCAAGGTCTACCGTGAACACAAGTTTCCGCATTTGCGTGGTGTCCGTGAAGAAGCTTTAAACGTATGTGTTTTCACTTCCTATAAACATGGTTGTAACGCAGGTGTTTTTGCACAAGCACGGTCACACATTGACTTATGTTTTTTTGCCTACTTACTTGTGCTGTTTCAAAAGGAACATGTGAAAAAAACAGTAGTCAACCATGCGCTTCACACTGGACCGGCACATGTTTGCATGACACATCGGGGCAATTTGTTTACCATGTAGGATGTTGGACAGCCATGGCGATGATGATGGCGGTGAAGTGCCTCGGATACCTGGTGACACCAATGCGGAGGCCAGCCCGGTGCAGCGAAATGGTTCAAGTGGACATTTCTGATCAACCCTGTGTGCATGGAAGGTCCTTCCGTCCAAGAAACAAAAAGTTGGAGCAGAGAAGCAAGTGGAGGAGGCCAAACCCATGAGCAAGCGAAAGAAGAGAAAATTGGAGACTTGGATGCGTTTCTATTTCCAATTCGATTGTTCAATTGTTTTTTCTCGTAGTTGATTGCCTTAATTTTGTGGTTCCATGTGCGCAGTGAGATTGTGAAAATCACAAGGAGCAGCTGGCCCAGAAGAAGGCGAGCAAAGAACTGCGGGGCGAAGTTTTGGAACAACTCAAGGCAGGACAGGACGCAAATGATACGGATGGCGGTGAACGTGATCGGACAAAAGCAAGGAATATATAATTTTGGGAGGTTAGGTTTCTTTGCCTCCTCTCTTCAGATGTAAAAATATAAGGATCGTGTTGGGTGGGCCTGATGAAAGTTCAACAAGCTGTTTGTGTTTCTTTGAAGATCTTGTTCATTTTGTTGTTGGTTGTTCTTCTGTTGGAGTCGTTTGTCATACTGGGAGGCAATACAGCTGACGCCTGATCAAGCAGAATTATTGAAGGCCTCCCAGAGCACCAGGCACGGACGTTTGCTATGCGGCGATTCAGTTGTGAGCACACTTAGCAAGAAAGGAACCCGAAATTTAATCAAGGCTCATGTATATGTGCGTATATATATTATATTTATATTTATGCATGTCTGTATGTATATGGCCGTGTCTTTTTTAACGTGATGTTCGAGTTGTGCGAATCATACCCCCGAATCATACTTGAATCATACCCCCGAATCATAACCCCGAATCATAACCCCAAAAATCACGATTATGAATGTTTCTTCTGGGATAGTTTGGGATTGCATTGGCCTCGCTTGTTTTAATAGACCTGACACTGGCTACCTTCACACGACCTGAGTGCCACGCGCACATCAGTATCCCTAAGCTGGCTAGCTCTGGGTGGCTGGCTGGCTAGGTGGCGGCGGCTGGCTGGCTGTGTGGCTGGGTAGGTGGCTATGGCAAGTTGCTGCTGCTAGTTGGGTGGCTGGCTATAGGGCTGGCTAGTTGCGGCTAACTGCGTGGCGGGCTAGGTAGCTAGGTGGCTAGGTGGCTGGCTCTCCTGCCTCCTCGCTGTGGCTGGCTAGAGTCAAGGCTAATTAATACACTTGACATGCTTGCTGTGTTGTCTGATAAGGCTGATGAGGCTGATGAGGAGGATGACTCCGGCTGTGGCTGGCTGGCTGGCTGGCTGGGCTGGCAGCCAAACCAAAAATCCGTTGAAGAGGAGCATTAGCCTAAGCGTAGCTGAGCTACATCAGAAGAACATCCAGAAGACACGCCGGCAGGCCGGCGCGCCGGCAGGCCGGCGGCATAGATGTGTATTTAGATCTTCATATTCTTCATATTCAGGCCCGGTCCAAGGTCGTCTGGCAGGTCGAGCCATTGCAGCCATTAAGTAGCAATCGTGGTAGGTTGACGGTGGGAAAAAGACTCAAGCAACAAAGCTTCCTGAATTCAAAAAAATGGGTTTCCGAGTCATACCCCGAATCATGCCCGAACCATACCTCAAACTTCCCAATTCTGAACCTTGGTACATTTGCAAGATCAGAACTTGTGTTTTGTGAGCTCCTGCTGCTTTTGAGAAAAATCGACAGCAGCACCTGGAGCGGCATCCTGCAATGGCACCAATATGCCGATTCCAAAGCACACGCACCACTTTAACTGCAGCACCTTGAAGCAGCACCCTGCAGCGGCACCAGCTGCTGCAGGGTGCGGCTGCACCCTTCACTAGCATTCTTGCAGCACGAGTTGGGTACATTACATACCCCCTTTGCAGCACCCTCAAGCATCACCTTTGCAGCAGCACCAGCAGGCTAGCCCGGCAGCAACCTCAAGCAGCACCTTCCGCCGGCATCCGCTCACCAGCATGCCCGCTCCAAAGCAGCATGGTTTAAAAAGCACACGCACCACTCTGACAGCAGCACCTTCAAGCATCACTTTCAGGCAGCACCTGCAGCAGCACCCTGAGCGCCACCAGTATGCCCACTCCAAACTGTACACGCCACTCTGACAGCAAGCAACACCCTGCACCAGCACCTTGCAGCGGCACTCCAACGGCACCACCATGCCCGCTCCAAAGTGCACACACCGCTCTGACAGCAGCACGCGCAGCGGCAACATCATGCCAGCTCCAAAGCGCTCCACGTATGGCATAATTGCCAACAATTGAAACATTTTGGGGGTAAGTGTGGGTAAATATCCATACATGGAGGATGTGGGGAAACACTGAATCAAGGTCCGCGAATCATACCCACAAATCATACCCCGAATCATGCCCACAAATCATACCCCCTAGACAAACATCCCGGACTGCACGCGGCATTTTGGGACATACCCATATTTACACTGTATAATTAAAATATATTCACCCCGCTTCGCGTGGGGTGGCCGCCCACACCGCAGGTTTATTTCGGTCCGTGAGAGGGGCTAAGGGTGGTGTGGAATATGAGGAGCAGAGCAGCACAGGAGAATTGACATACA
>Ga0126342_10005517_pt1 | contig 22111 bp, 16 predicted proteins | sample Cyp1metagenome_FD_92528 | JGI IMG/M metagenome (GOLD analysis project Ga0126342, IMG submission 92528) | Coral microbial communities from Lord Howe Island, Old Settlement Bay, Australia - Cyphastrea 1 metagenome | ecosystem: Host-associated > Invertebrates > Cnidaria > Coral ...
CCACCCAAGCGCTTCAGCCGTTGCTGAGTGATATGGCCAGAACATGGAAGAAACCAGACAAAGGAATCTCGAATGGAGTGGAAAAGCACCAGATTGCTGCCGGAGTTGGGCTGGTGGGACCTGCACATAAAACGAAATAGCGCTTCAAGACTTGCTCCACTGGGGGGCCTTCATTGCAGGGTTCAAGTTTTTTTTGTGTCGCCTCTGTGAGCTGCCTGTCTACCTGCAGATATTTGTCCAGACTGTTCATCTGTGGGTTTGTGTGGCTAGTGGGTCTGTGGCTGCCTATGTTATATACTATCTCTTTTGTGTCATTATCTTAGGGCAGGCGTCAGTGCTGTCAGAACCTCACCCAGTCCTGTTTATATGCAGGACAGATGCATATATATATATATATAATATAAGTATTAGTATTTTTCTAGATATTTGTATGTATAATATATGCATATATATATATTTATATATATATATATATCTATATGATGATTATAATTTATCATAATGTTGCTTTGATAGCTAACTCCTATGCATTCCAAAAAGCCCTGTGGAATGCGCTGCAAGCGCTTGCGCGCAACATCAGCAACATCGCCGAAGGTCCCAGCTGCAGCTCACGGCCAAGACCGGCAAAGGCCGTAGTAAGGGAACCAAGGGAAGCAAGGCGCACGGGTCCCGTGGAGGAATGCAACGATCGACTGGGAGTTCGGGGCCAAGTGGTTCTCTAAAAAAACTCCATACCTCACATCAAATGTCACGTGACATCACGTGACAAAAATGACTTATTCTAGCTTCAGATAGAAGTATAAACTACAAAGGATCAAGATGACCCATCGGAATCCCATTCAAGTACCATTAATCATGAATACTATGAATCATCGATTGCTAACATTAACCTATTAACATTGATCATGAATATCACGAATATCATGAATATCCAAAAAATATCATGACAAAAATCATGGTATATGATTGGATTGTCATATAATATCATATAATCCTCAGTCATTAATCATGACATTCATGACATCATGACGGGGGGTTCCTCCAGTGGTTCACTGGCGCCAGGGACTTTGGCGACCCAGTGCTGAGGTGCCTTAAAGTATGTTGCAGTAGCCTCTGGTTATGACTAACAGTTCGCCATGGAAAGATCCGCCATTTTTAAGAACGGTAAACCCAGGTAAACCATCTATTTCTATGGACCATCTATACCATGGCTATGTTAGTCATAACCAGATGGTAAATGATATATACTCACAGTAGATAGTAAATGATATTGAATGATATTGAATGATATTTTCTATAATACTAAGGTGTTGAGTGGACTTAATTAATATAGCCATGAATCTTGTGACTCTACTTCCTGATTCCATGGATTCAATGCAGGTCGCCCAGCGTCACACGGGCGAGTGGCGCTACCTGGCGAAGACAGAAGGCGAATTTAGGCGTGTCGTGAGATGGAGACGGGAGGCAGCTTGAAAATTGAGAGCCCTGCAAACATCTGCAAGTGTCTGCAAGTATCTGCAAGCATTTTGAACCATCATTGATGATCTTGATGATCTTTTGTTTGGCCATGTTTGGTCACGTTTGATGATCTGAATCAACTTAAGCCACTTGGTAGGATACAGCTCTCAGAACGTGGTGTGGGAGCTTAGCGGGACAACTTTTTGCACCGTGATGTTCAAAGAGAGTTCTTGGTCGTGAGCAATATTGCTTTACTTTTGGTGAAGTATGTGACTGGGAGATCTCAAATAAGCATCTGTAGCCTGATGGGTGCAATTTGGCATTTTCACTTGGCCGACAAACAAAGGAACGCCATCGAATACAAAACCCTTGCCCGCTTGCCATATTTACCTACACAAAATCAATAGATAAATAGATAATTAAAAATATGAATATTAAATAACTGAATAAATGAATGAATGAATAAACGCACACACACATATAATTATAATATATATATACACAAATGAATAAAAAAACAATATAAACATCAAATGCCGTAAAGTGTCCAAAGGCTATGGCTGTAGCATGGCAGGAGTCTTCTTTCCTCACGCAGCATTGGAGGTACGCTCCTCTTCTGTTGCGGTGATGCCTCAGGGGTGCTTTTGCCGCAGGCAGCAATGGGGGAGATGGTGTTTTTGCTGGGAGTATGAAGCAAAATATTGAAATTGACATGTGTGCTGGTCTTTATGGATTTGATTTGTCAAGCATGTTTCTGCAATTTTCCAAGTGCTCTGAGCTTCACTGATTTTGTGCATGTTTCTGTAATGTGATAGTTGTAGTCAAAGGTAGCTGCCAACAAGGGCTGTTTTGTGCCCTCTTGGTTTGAACAGGAGAAACGCTGGCTTCAAGCCGAACTACATCAAAACGGGGAGGTGCCCCGACCTACAATGTTGAGCGCCAGAAGTTTCATTAAATTTATGATAAATTTATATTCAAATCGGCATGATCGGCCGCTGTACAGAAAAAGCCAGCACTGAATAGACAGACTCTTTAAATGTACAAAGCAGATGAATATCAATCGTGCAGCTGCCAATCAGCTGCCCGTATTTTTTCCTGCCAGGATGCAGGTACTGCAAGAGTCCACTTCAGCGAGAAGACGGAAACTATGATGTACCTTGGCTGGCTGGCGAACCTGGCAGCTTTGTTCATTGAAAGAGCTGCAACATGGACAGTTTGGCCTGTCTGATGGTTCCAGCACGGAGCATTTTATGCAAGGTACGCGTCCCGTCCAGTTGGAGCAGAGTGCTTCGAAGAAGCAACACCAGCATACAGAATCATGACTTTGCCAGAGGTGGGGGGTGATCTGCGATCAAACTCACTTGCTTGGCACGTAGGAAACGGATGTGTGCCATGGTCAAAAGTTGGATACCCGCCACCGCTTGCGGCTAGTGAGTGTGGTCGTGATCGTCATGCTCCAGATTGGGGGCACGGCATGGTCATCAATCCATTAGCAGCGACTCATGCACCCATTGTTAGGATTAATGTTGTGATGGATGGCCATACCACAGCAGGCAAACAGAGTCTCCGCCGAAGATGCAATTGCTGTTGCCAACAAAGCTTCAAGGCTCAGCTCTGCATCGAGATGTCGTTGATGTTTGGAGCAAACTTCATGAACGATCATGTGGCAAAGCCTAAACCATAAACCACCCCTCATTGGGCCAATGATTGGAATTTAATCATTGGGTTTACCACATCAGCACCAGTCGTTCCCAGGATCTTGGAGAAAGGCCTTGCAAGCTGGGCTCCCGAAGTGTTCCACAGCGAAGCCATCGATGTGGAAAACCAATGGTTTCCCTAGGGAAAACGGCTGAACAATTGATGGGTTTTCTACATAAATGTTAGTTTACCCGAGGGTATGTAGCATGGATTTGCATGACTCAAGTTAGACTTTGAGTTCAATGTATTTTCACTCTGGGAACATTTTTGCATTTGTTCCCGCCCGCCTCCCGCCCGCCTCTGTCCTCTGGTAAATATATTATTTGGAACTTGCATGTTTGGATTCAACTGTGCTGACACAAGGCAGTGCTGGATTTTACGAATTTTCAATCTTGGTAGTTTATGTAGTTTGATGATACGTAATGAAAGGTGAGTTGACAGTGGTACTGGAACAAATCCAAGTTTTGTGGAAAAAGAACTAGGCTATTGGAAAAACGCGTTGTTTCTCTGCCAACTTTGCAGATGGAGCGTGAGGATTGATTGACTCGCACACCCTGCCTTTTTCTCACCCTGACCCATAGACCTCAATTTTGCAAGCCCTTTGCCGTCCAACATTCGGATCGCCAGTGTCTACATTTTGCCCGTTTGGTCCCCACCGGTTCAAGGACACTGAAGATACAGGGGTCCCCAGGAAAGTCTGGGTGAACAAGTTGAGAGCGGAAAGACGGTTGGATCTAGCTCCCTGTAGCCCAAGATGAACGAGTATGAGCATCTTGGTATACAGGAATATCAAGCCTGCGATGGTCCTTGTGCGTATTATGCAATCCTTCCCAGACATTTCTTCGGGTTAGCCGGGTTGGTTACATGAAATCCGAGTTGTTCGATGGTCATTGCATGTCATTGCTATTCTATCTTAGACTAGAAGGTCTTGGGCGAGTCATCTGCAGCAAGAGTATGAGCATTTCATCAGACACCCCATCACACATGCATGAGCCAACGCCCAAAATCGCATCATTGACTATTGACCATGACATTTTCTTGGTCAACAAATGCAGCTTGAAATGGGCAAAAAACTGAAGCAGGGACAGTATTAGTGAGTATGCAAGCCTCTTACAGTACTTCGTAGTGTACTTCGTCCAAGTCCTGCCATCGTCCATAGCCTCTATAATCACAAGAACTTGAGATCGCTTGATGGTGTCAGTGGCAGTCACCAGCCTCATCCGAGGTATATTTACATGAAGAAGCGCAAGGACTTCGGTCGATACTGTAATTTCGATACAGTTGAGGCGCCACGGAGCCGACATGCTCTATACTTGCGCCATGTATGTATGGAATAATGCATAAATTTAGCAACATTGCTTTGCCCCAACAGTGGCCTAGATATAGGCAACTATACCCTGCATGGAGCAGATGGGTGCATCAATCATCAGGCGAAGATCCTTGGGCAAGTGGAGAAGCAGCCTCAGTGTGGCGACATGTATGTGGAGCAGACCATCATCAATGCAGTCACATGGCTGCGAATCACGAAGTTTGATGAACTTTGGATGTGGAGGTTACAGTAAACATGGTGAAACATGGTGAAACATGGTGAAACATGGTGAAACATGGTGAAACATGGTGAAACATGGTGAAACATGGTGAAACATGGTGAAACATGGTGAAACATGGTGAAACAACATTAAACAACTGGATTGATATTAGTGCTTGATTTGCCGAACGACCCGCGTGCTCTTTTTTTGGGTCATTGAAGTCCATATTTTCAGGATCTGCATCTTTGGAAAGCTGGTCCAAATTTCGGGGTGATTGCCCAATATCGAACCACAAATGACCTGATGAATGACCATTGATGATGGATGATGATACCCTCTGGTAAACTAACATAACTATGGAAAATCACCATTTTTAATGGGAAAATCCACTATAAATGGCCATTTTCAATAGCTATGTTAAATTACCAGAGGGTATGTGCCTTGCAGATCCCAGGTCTTTCACAACATTCCGGAGTTCTCGGAGCATTCCGTGAACACCGCGCGGGTCAAGACGCACGCCCGGGTGATGACCCACGTGGAGGGCGGCTGGCCCAAGGAGATTGACTACAGTGAAGCCCAAGATACGTTGAAGTACCGGAAACGATTGGAGAAGGACCCGGGTAGCCGGGTAGCCGGGTAGCCGGGTAGATTGAAGTTGTCTATAATAGTATAGTTGTAACAGAGATCAGTTGATCTTGATTGACTGTATTTTGCGAGCGTGGTTTTGCAGGTGGTTGTGAGCCTAGAAACGCATCATTATCATCAATATTAATCAATTATATGCATTGACAATACATTGACATATAATTGATGATGATAATTGACATATAATTGACATATAATTGACATATAATTATATACATTGACAATATCATCAATTATTTACACATTTTGTCACATACTTTTTCTATGCAGAAATCTTGGGCCCTGGCGTCATGACAGTCATGCCAGGATCCTGCGTACATTAGTGCTGTGAGACAGCTCACCAAGCAGACCATCCCATGCCTGGAGATGACACTTGACGTAGAGGGCCCTTTTCGGACGGTTGGGGGTGATTGGATGTTTAGATGTGATATGTGGTTTGGTTATTGGCACACATACACAGAGATATGAGATATATCATAGCATATATCATAGCCTCATAGCATATATCGTATCATATCTATGACACGTCTTATGTATGTACATACATGTGTATTTACATTTTTCCCTGCACGGATAGATGCATAGATGTTTATTTAAGATACAAAATAACCACAGTCTACACCATATCACGTAAAACTCACATATGTAATGTAATGTGATGTAATGTAATGTAATGGAATGGAATGATATGGAATGTACTGCAAAGTAAAGTAATGTAAAGTAATGTAAAGCAATGCAACGTAAAATGAAGTAATGCAAATGTAATGTAATACATGCATGCATGCGTGCGCACACACACACACATTACACATACTCACATGCACATACACAGACACACACACACAGACACACACACACACAGACACACACAGACACACACACACAGACAGACACACACACACACAGACACAGACACACACACACAGACAAACAGTCATTTACATTTATTTACATTTATTTACACCAGCGGAAACGTATTGTGAAATGTATACAGATGCATACATGTGTATATTACATAACGATGTTGATTTTGCACACGCACACATAAACACAATTAAACACACACACACATTTTGCATGCGCGTGCAGTTTACATCCTGTCAGTATATGGGTTGTGTTCATGAACCTGAGCCTTGGGCGTGCCGAATTCACATGGTCGGTCTCCAGAGGGGTTGAATTGAGGAACAACACCATCGATCTCTTTGAGATCTACTTTCAAGAGGAAGAGCCGGACCACATGCCGGAGATTCTGAATTTGAAGACCATCGCGCTCTTCAAGGAGAGATCAGACTTGCAGCAAACATCAGCTTTTTAAGTTTAAAGATGTTTGAAGTGTTTGTGCTCAAGTTGTCAAGCTGAGATGGTTTGATTCTTATCATTTTTGAGGGCTTTTCCATGCTTTTCCGGTGAACTTCAGGACCCTTCAGATGAAGCCAGGAGCGTCACAAAGATTGGTTGGCATCCAGAGGGACCCACGAAGCTTGTGGGATCCTACTCGAACCTCCGATTCCAACGTATTCTCGCCGCAGCAAGCTTTGTATTTACGTGTGTAAAAATGGGGATATACATAAGTAATATATATATATACATATACATCATTATACATCTATTTATAAGGGGATGCAACTTATATATTGGGTTGATTGGAAAGGGGGTGTAGGACATGGGATATTAATGGTCATCACCCTCAGCACCTGGTTGCGTGACATGCGTTTTCATGAGACTCGCCTGTCGCATGGTTTGTGTTTTTTTGTTCCTTCTGATGTAGTTGTTTATTTAAGTTTATTTCCCTCTAATTGATTTCCCAGACACAAATCACACATGCAGTACATAGCAAAGCGCGTGTTGTCCCCCCAGCATTTGAACGTTTGACACTGCAGTGGATGAGATATTGTTTGGAGGTTATTAGGTGCGGTTTTGTAGCCAAGGGTGCTGAGTTCTTCCGTCAGGCATGTCAGAGGATATGCCCATGGCCTCCTTCATTTGGGACATTAGTGAGCGGAATGTGCCCTTGATGGAGTTGCGAGCGACCTCTCCTCTCATATGCTGCCAGTACAACCAGAAGAATCCAGACTGGCTTCTTGTCTTCAGACCGGGGAGTACATAGTCTCCAAGGCTACCAAATTCTGCTAAGCTATATGATACAGTAGTTTTCGCCTCGAGTAGCTATATGCTCAATTTTTACATTTGGTTCTGAGAGGTGGACGGTTGCCACAGATACTGACTTTGTACACTTCTTCGGAATCACGTGTTTTTTTTGGATGTTGTGATGAATCGACCCAGAAGGCCTTCCAAAAAAAAGCTTCAAACCTATGAATCACATTGAATCACCACAAATCAAGCAAACATGCTCTCATTTGATTTCAAAGATGAACCTGCCTTCGCGCAGCATCGTGCAGCTCATTGAGATTGGCTAAGGCTGCTGGGAGGAAGTTACAATGGCCTCATCAACCACTACGATCTCAGGAAGGGACCTTCCCCATGCCTGAAGTCGTCCGTAGAAGTGGGCCACTACGATCCAGCCACTTTGGCTAGCGACGCGGGGCTTCTGCCGAAAAAGAGATTCACCAACAGTGGCCCTTGAATTTTGGCATCGTTTGACACCAAATCTGAGTGGCCAACTCCCACCACTCCCACATGACGATCACCTGAAATTCCCATCAAGTCATCAATTCCCATCCATTTTTCGGATTTTTCTTGCTTCAGCCAGCATTTTTCCCATGGTTTTCCCAGGGTTTTCCCATCAATTCCCATGGTTCAACCATGGGTTTTCCTGATTTTTGACCAGGTCTATGACGTCGTTTGGCTTCAAAGCAAGACGGGCACGGAGTGCGCCTCCGTCTCCTCGGACGGGCGGCTGCTCTTCTGGGACGTGCGGAAGCTCCACGAGGCGCGAAGCGGTGTCTTTTGGATGGCCATCTAGGGGGCCATCCATGACGAATCATTGGATTTTACCCTCTGGTAATTTTACCAACTGAAACATATGGAAAATATGGTGATTTATTGGAAAAATATAGGACATATATGGTGATTTATGGATGTTTACCCTCTGGTAATGACTAACAGTTTGCTATTGAAAATGGCCATAGAAATAGTGAGTTTTCCCATTAATAGCATGGTGGATCTTTCCAGTTCGCTACGTTAAATTACCAGAGGGTAATGGCTGATGGTTAATGAATGGCTAATAATGGGTCTAATAATGGTAAGAATGGTTTTGAAAAAAACGTCATAACTAATCCCTTCCCCCTGTCATATTAAACGCCCCCAAAAAGAAACCATAGTTTAGTGTTTAATATGGTATGGGATTCAACAATGTTGGGTTGGGGTGACCATCAACTGGTGAACTATCAATGATTCAGATAAAACAATGCCAGAAAACGCAACTACTGTATATGGATTGATGGTTGGTACATGTTGATACCACCCATAAAAATGGATCAAAATGGTAAATGACTGGGGCTGGTTTACTATTGCTTAACTAACATTTACCAAATATTTTTGGGTTTGAAAATGGTTGAAAGATATTGAAACCACCAAGCCGAAAACTGATGGAAGAACCACTTCGACCAGCTGTTGCACCTTTCCAGGTGGCAGATGAGTGTGTCCTGACAGACGGCAACAAAGAGAGCCCCAAGACCTTAGGTTTCTTGGCAGATCTTGGCAGAGTTGGTGTCCAGCTGTGTCCCAGCTGTGCCTAGTCACCTAGTCATCCAGCTGATCCAAGATATTCCAAGATACGGTAGTCCAAGATATTCCAAGCTACATCTTGCAGGTGGCGTCTCCTTGGAATGGATGCAGGAAGCTGGACCCACCAAGTTCCTCGTGGGATCGGAGCATGGCATCATCCTCTCCTGCACCAAGCGGCCGAAGAAGCAGGTGGGGATGATGCTGGCCAGGGATCACCAGGGACTATAGATATCTATGGATATCTATGGATGATTGGGGTAAGGTCAGTTGTAATTACATGATATTATCATGATATTACTTGTAATTACCTCAGCGAACAACAAGTCAGCTGCCTCTATGGCTTTTCTTACCGCGAACCACCGAGGTGGAAATTGGAACCTGGTTTGGCTCTGAAGATCGTGGTGGCTACGGCAAGCACTTTGGCCCGGTGTACTCGGTGAAGCGTAACCCCTTCCACCCCAAGTTCTTCCTCTCGGTGGGCGACTGGTGTGGAAAGATGTGGATGGAGGAGCTGAAAGGCGCAGTTAAAACTCTGGGGGCCATCATGGGCCATTCTGCGACCAACGGAACGAACATGAACTAAACATGAACTAACATAGTATAACATAGTGTGACATAGAAAATCTCACAGGATCTTGACTCGCAAATTCTGTCAGGGGTCGCGTTGTAGGCCCGATGCTCCAGACTCCATACTACCCAGCCTTCATTAGCGCCGGAGCATGGAGTCCAACCAGGGCCGGTGCGACTTGGATGAAACGTGAGTTTCTGCTATCATTTGGCTGGTCTATCGTGGGACCACCTGGAAATTTGGTGGTTGATATACTGTATAATTATGTTCCCCACCGGAAATGCATTTTTGAATAATTCTGAAGCATCTCATGGTATCACCCATTTTGAAACACACCCATTTACTATTTGCTTGACTGATCTCTGTTGCTGATCATGACGGCCAGCAGCCCTTCAACTTCAGGGACAGTGAAGGGCTCAACATGGCTCAACTATGTAGTGGGCCATGTAGTGTACATGGTGTGAGCATGTATGCACACACACAATGACACATACACAGATATATATATATATATATATATATAAACAAAGTTAAATATATAAATATAGATAAATATAAATGAATATAAATAGATATAAATATAAATGAATATATATATATATATATATAAATGAATATAAATAAATATAAATGAATATAAATGATTATAAATAAATATAAATAAATAAATATAAATAAATAAATATAAATAAATAAATATAAATAAATAAACAAACAAATAAATAAATATATATATATATATACCGTTAGTCAAAGTTAGAATGCGGTTTTGGCTTCGCGTGATGGTGCCCCGTTATATGTAAATAAGATGATATATATATAATATCTAATGCACACACACATATATATATATATATAATTGACATGGGAACAAACCCATGATGCCCACATACACAGAACCATACAGATCTATACAGTATATAAGACAATTGCACTCATTGCTAAACATTATACGTTATGTTATATTATGTTATTACCATTGTTATTGCCCCATTGTTACATAAGCATGTCCGTTTCCGAAGGGGCTGGCCGCCATGGTAGTTTGCCATGGTGAGGTGTTCTTCCTGGCTCGGCAAGATGGCCGCCTGGATGTGTGGGACTACTTCTACCGCATGAATGAGGTGAGGCACCACATGGTACCCCCCAGGATCCAGCAGGATCCAGCAGGATCTGCAGAGTCTGCAGAGTCTGCAGAGTCTGAAAGTGATACATTGAATCGATGAGATGCAAGATGCCTTAGAAAGAACTTAGATAGTACCTAGCTCAAACTTGGAGAGGAATGAGAGGTAATGAGTCATCATGGAATCAGGATCCAGGATGAAATTCTTACGACTCCCGGAGCCCATGGCCCCATGGGACCAGGTGGCGCTGACGCAGCAAGTGTCAGATCGTGCGTTGACCTCGCTGAATGTGCAGTCTCATGGCCGCCTTGCCGCTGTGGGCGACGCGGGAGGCTGGGGCACGGCCCCCAAAAAACACGGTTTGTTTGAGACTGGGCTGTGGGGGATGCTAAGGGAAAAATTCTGACCATCTTGTTGGTACCGTAGGAGTCCTACCCATTATGTTCAGACAAACCAATTCTTTCTGTTGCGAGACACATTTGGTATCTGCTGACTGGGCAGGTGTGATCACGCTGCTGCAGCTGTGCGATGGCCTTGTTGATCCAGGAGATACCGTAGTGGCTGTTGGTCAGCTGATGATGCCCCCAGAGACATAGTTGGGAGATGTTAGGAGAACTATGAGGAAATAACTTGAAATGACCCTGTTTGAAGATCTTTGAAGGCATGTGAGTATATTTGAATCATCGATTTACAAGCGACTGATTTGTTATGATCGAATTCCTGATGGTTTTCCTGCGGAGGCTCCCGCATTTGCCAGAGCGGAATGTGGGAGCCAATCCGCCCCGGCAGCCCGGTAGGACCCAATGAGAAGAACATGATCGGTTGGATGTATGAACGGGAGACGAAGCGAGAGAAGTCCCTGGAGCAGATCAAAAAGCAGGGCGGAGGAGCTAAGAAGGACCACCCGCTGGACTGGGAAAAATCACCGGTGCAACCAACTCTTGGATTCTTTCCAAAAAGGCACTCTAACCATTGCAATCAATCAGCACTCCCAGCCATCGCCCTTGATTCAAGAGCACAGGAAAACATGACTGGAGAGTATGAAGGAAAACAAGGAAATCATAATAACTTGAAACAACTGGAGGGTTTTTGAGACTTCCCACACTGCCCAACTCATTAAACTCATCAGGATGAGAAGGATGGTGCGACAGGTACGACAATTGACAAGACCAAGTACCAGGAACGAGAGAAGGCCTTCTTCACCGAGCTCAACATGACCGGTGATGACCTGGGCACCACTTTGCCAGCACGCTAGCGAATGGTGACCGCTGGGTGACCGCTGGCTCATATTGAACACTCTTTTCCGCTACGGTGACCGAGGTAACCGGTGGTGTGTAGATGATGCATCGGTACCTTGTTCGCAGCCTCAAGTCTCACACAGGGTGTCGTGGTGACTGTACAGCATCCTGCCAGCATGTGGGTCACTTGAAGCATGGTTTCACAGAGAGCCCGTCGGCTCACAGCTTGACGCTTGCAAAACTTGCGCAAGAAAAGGGCGCAGATCAGGCAGATCAGGGTCGGGGTTTGTTCAGGGTGCAGTCAAGCACAAAAAGCGAACTATTGGACCCATGGCTAGAGAGCAACGTTGCCAGACTCTGTGGTTTGTGTCCCTGTCAGGTGCTTTTCCAAGTTTCAGATCGTTTCAGATGCCCCCACTATGTCACAATATCATCAATATCCCAATCGACTTGAGCGTGTGTTTTTTCTAAAATGATGTTGGACGTTGCACCTTTTTTTGAAGATGGGGCTGTCAGCACCAAGCCGGTTGCCGATGGGGCCGTCTTCGACAGACTTCCCAGGTGCGAGCGCCGGTTCCTGGGACCAGGCACGACGAGAGCTCAAGTGCGTGCTGCAGGCGGGGGAGGATAGGATGATGGTTGGGTGTCTATGCTGGGCCAATGGCCTAGTGAATCCTAGTGACTAGGGGATCTAGGATGATCTAGGGGTAACCAGGGCGAGACTTCAAACCCCAGTTTGGTTAGCCCAAACTGTCCTCATCTCTCCATGAATCCTTGGCAGGACTTGGAGGCTGGGAGCGCTGATGGGAGCCTTATAACAGACCTCGCACAACTGTTCCAAGAAAGATCAAACACACACATACACACGCACACACGCACGCACGCACGGATATGTATATATATATATATATTATAGATAATACATATAATATACATAAATAAACAAGAATATATACTTATATTTTATACTTTATGTATATTAACATATATATATCTGTACGTGCATACGTACGTACGTACATTACCTTACCTTACCTTACCTTACATTACATTACATTACATTGCATTACATTACATTACATTACACACACATACACACACAGATAGATAGATAGATAGATAGATAGATAGGTAGATAGGTAGATAGGTAGATAGGTAGATAGGTAGATAGATAGATAGATAGATAGATAGATAGGTAGATAGATAGATAGATAGATATACATACAAAGAATCGGTGGTTGGGTATTGATGTGTGGCACGGGCTTAATCTGGTTGAGGAGAAACCGCGAAGGGCATGGAATGCAGCTTCGGGCTCTTGCAGCCCTTTCGCAGTTTGAAGTGCATTCCATGCCAAAGGAAAAGATTGCTAGACAAACACCCTGAAACTGCAGATAGCTACCTTGAAAGCATGACTTTAGATGATACACCCATAGATATTGACAGCATTTTCCGCGAATCCAGCAGACCCAAGTCAACCATGGACCTTGTTTGCCAATGATCTAGTCTTGGTCGGATGCAAACTAAGCCAGATGATTTCGTTCATTTCAGCCCACCAAGCTGAAGATTAAGAGCTTCAGCCGCCTTTTTTACAGGGCCAGATCGGCCAGGGTAGATGACGTGGATCAACAATGACCAATTTGGTGTTGCACTGCCCTCCCCACCTCAACATACCAAGATACTACAATACCCAGAGACCATTTGGGTTTCCGATGGTTTCCTTAATCGGGGCTTCTTTCTTCAAGTTGATCCAGCGCAATGAGAGTCCTGCTCTTGAGCCTGTTGTCATTGGCAGCATCCACCGGCTGGGAGAAGGCTTGTGACGAGGATGCAATTGGACCTCAAACTTGCGCAAGCCTCCCTGTTTGTAATATGTAGTACTCGTAATAGATCGTATAATCATACGTACATACACGAATATAACAAGTATTCATCATATTCATCTATATATTCATCTATTGATACTTATTGGGTATCTATTATGTGTATCTCATCCCGCATGGCACATGATATCCATCAAGAGGGTTGTCCAGTGAATGCAGGTACGGCATAGGCACGCTGTTAGGTTACATGGTGTTACATGGACACGGTGATTGGTGCTTTGTGCGCTGGGTTCCTTGGGTGTTCCCAGGTTACATCCGGCGGCCAAAGGATTGCCCCGTCACCGCTGTCCTGGACAACTCTGTTCAGGGCTTGCGCTTTGATGGCCATGGCGCTGTGTCCGGAAGAGGTTCAGCGGTTCAGCGGGTCTAAATGAGTTGGAACATGTTGGAGCAGATGCGAACGATCAACAAGGTTGTGTTTCCATTGGGGTTAGTTTCATAAATTGTTTCATGGCATAACCTGGTGTCGGTTGTGGTGCCAGATGGTGCCAGGCACCTCCAGATATTTGTACGACTATGCTGAAGCAATGAGATCGGAGATCCTTGATTTGCTGACGCTTGGACTTGGACTTGGACGGAGGTCAGAGGTCACCAGACGTGGTAAGTCGAGGCCAGTCCCTGGTGGTCACCGCGCCAAGGTTTGCTCCAAATTACGCCGCATCCATCCAGGTGCAGCCGGCCCGATGGCCAGAGCCACCATGGCCAGTGCATTTTTGCAACATTCTTTCATCAATTACACTAAATTACACTAAACATGCCAGGTGCTGAAAGTGGAGATTGGAGGAGATGCACAGACTGGGTTTCTCGGCTGAACACAGACTGAGTTGCCGCAATTGAAATCGATATGGGTTGAGGCAATGCACCTCATGGTGAAGGAATGGCATGCCAAGGTTGAAGAATGTTAAATCCATGAGCTGCACAAAATACACAAGCAGCGAACGAGAAAAGACACCAGTTAACAACACACAGATCTAGCCATGATATATATCCAATGACCAATTTCATTCAATTTATTTCAATTTCCTTTTGGCGTGGGTGCTGTGGTCTGTATGACACTTCCAATGTTGGTTTGGGAAACGCTCCTTCAGTGGGTGAAGGCTGTAAATGTGTAGGAACATGCGCGCATGACGGTAGTGCAATAATGTCAGTTGGACTCCACATGCACCTCCATTGCATCTATCATATGCGTGTGTTTGATGATACAGGTGATACATTTCATGTCTTTGTCTAGTGTCATTTACATCATTTACTTATTTGTCTAATTACATACTCCTAATTACTGTATTCATCTGTATTAATCTATGGATCACAGCAACCAGTTTACCTTGCCTGCAGCCTGAATATAGTTTTCATGTTTTCTATACTTGTTTATTCATTTATCAACTTCTCTTTAATTTTACAACACTGTCATCATGAATGTATAATATATATCAATGTGATAAACTCAACGCTAAACCACCCGAATAATCGGTGGTATAAACCCTCCAAAATTCGAGATTTATCATCGGGCCGAACACATTACCAACGACCAATGGCTTCAGGGCATAGCCGGGCATAGCCATGTGAGATGCCCATGGGCTGCTTGCCATGTCAGGTTCGGAGTTGAGCCCAGCCATCGACGAATTTCGAACGAAACCAGCTGCGAGCGCGTGAGGACCTTCTGGCTGATCCGAGAGGCCTGCGGATGGAAATGGAAGTCCTGAAGATTAGTATGCTTAAGCAATTTAGATCCATTTACTATCAGTATTACGGCTATTCATATATGATTATGTTATGTACATATACTACATATATTGAATCATATAATCACGACCTACGGCCGATGAGAATCTGCATGCCTCTGGTTGTAATACATGCTCATTCAGCCGCAGTAGAGTTCCTATCGCAGGCCAGACAGCGCAATCCAGATTTGGTGGTGCTGGCTTCTGCGTGGGCCTTTCCTGCGTGGGTGGGCGTCGAGAACGCGTCCCAGCTCCTTGGTTGCGAATCAGCACTGCAAGGGCTGCAAGGGGTTTGGCACAGTCTTCGTAAAGGAACTTGCCATGGCAAGGACCAGCTTCTACAACGATGACGCCATTGACTACATTCTGAGTGGAGCTTGGCATGCTGACGTTGTAGAGTATGCTGGGTGTAAGTGCACAAGTGGTCACTCGTGGTCACTCCATTCTGGTAGTTTCGAGTTTTCTCTTGAAACGATGCCGTTGATTCCTGTTGTTTTCAATATTTTTCAATGTCTCTATGCTGGTGAGTCTTTGAATGTCGTTGACATGTATTAATTACAGACGATTACAGGAATACCTTAGTAGCTGCGCCAGGTTGGATCCGCTGTGCCAATGAGACCGGCGCCGGCCACATCGACTACATCGGCAGTCGGCCCCGGAGGGTCACCATGGACCTACTCGGCCGGAGCCGGGGACCCCATGGGGACCCCCATGGGGACCGGGCATGGTGGACCTATGTATCATGATTTGATATGATTTGATATGATTTGACCAAAGGCTCTGAGTTGAATGGCTATAATACCTATAGAGAGATATATGGTGGTTGATCCAAAAGTCCTCGTAGAGAATTGCGAAGACCATTCATGTTCTGTTTCCAACCCTTGCGAAAGTTGTGTTCCAAGTTCGTAACAGGATCAACAGTACTGTAACATGTTATTTTGCGAAATTTGAGCGAAAGTTCGATATTGTGCAGCATATATAGTTTGTAGATGTTTGTAGGGATATTTTTGCGCATGTTCTGCGAAAGTTATGCGAAGGAGCGGGCGACACACACACACATATATAATTATATAATATACATATTTATACACACGAACAAACCCAATATAATAAGCAACCATCCGTTCTTAAAAGTTTTTTTTTTCAGGCAATGACTGTGTCTTCACAAGAGGCGTTGTTGCCCCACATGGGTCCCGCGAAAGATAAACATGGAGTTCGCGAAAGTTTAGATAGCTAGCTAGGTAGGTAGATAGATATACAGCTGTTCCTTGACTGAGTCTGAAATTTGCAGTAGAGCTGGAAAGCATTCGGGTTGCCCTCAAAGAATCTTGCATAAAATGCCATTGTTCTGTAGGCCACTTAGGTCACTATAGGTCGCATCTCAAGCCAGGCATAGCCAAGCATGGGCTGAATGGATCGTATGTGAGGATCACCCCGGTTTGCACTAGCAGCACTAGCAGTTTCAAAATACTGAGTTTTGTTTCAGTGGGCCTTGCGAAGCCGAAGCAAATACTGGGGCCCCAGAATCCGATCAGCACCTTGGCAAAGCATGGCAAAGCTCCAGTTCTGAGCACAGTCAGAAGAATCTAAACCTTTGGGAGTAGCCTCTGGTAAACTAACATAGCTATGGAAAATCACCATTTTTAATGGGTAAATCCACTATAAATGGCCATTTTCAATAGCTATGTTAGTCATTACCAGAGGGTAGCACATCATTAGTGGTCCCATCAGTTCCTGTCTTATCTGTCTTGGACTCACGTCATCCCCCAGGTTTTATTCAGGACAAGAAGGAATCCTATGAGAGCGGCGGTCCATGATAATCTCTTCCCATTTCCCAATGTGTCCAAGTTGTGTATGATGTGTATGATGTGTAATTATAGCTCAACTTAGTCACCAACCTCACCCCAAGTACTATGTACTATTCATGGATAGAAAGGTCCCATGCTGCTGGCCGTGTTTCTGGTGGATCTGGAGACTTTCCTTTCCACCAAAGGTGAAGCCCATGAGTCTCCACCTTTGACATGGACGGTGGCCTTGCAAAACGCCTTAGCCGCTGAGCTAAGGAGCTAAATGATCTAAATGCAGGGCCATTTGGGCCCCTTAGAGTTGCCCGAATGATGGTGCATGATGGTGAATGTAGATTTGACATTATGGGGGAGGGATTGGGAAACACTTGAACAACACCCATATCGAAATCATAACCCCAAATTCAAAGCATATCAAATTCATATCGTCAAATCGTATCCAAAACCATATTAAAATCGTAAAAAAAAATTTCCTGAATTCAGCATCCTAGAGGGATTCCGGGCTTATAAAACTAGATGTCAGCTAAGACTGTTGGGATAGATGATTCACATATGATGTATAAATGCCTTCAAGGGAGCTTCTGCTGATGCTGGTGTGCGGTTAAGACTTGTCACAGGCTTGTTGGGGCACAACTTGTGTGAACCAATTCCACATCATTCTTCTTTGCACCAATGAAATCTCCCCTTCGAGAGTGGGAGGACGTACTGTCACAAGAATCAGGTAGCTGCCGAGCTCCCTACTCGGCTTGTCCTTCCAGATGCAGAGTATGACACTGGGACATGGAAGTTGAGATAAGTTGGGCTGGAAAGATACAAGAAGTTGGCCTTTAATTTAAGAACTCAGTCCGTCAGACTCAGCTTATCTCAGGATTGTTTCCACTTGCAGCATTCAGGATAGTCAATTTGACTTGCACTTCTCTTCAAAGTGAACCACTTTGTTTGGCTTTTAAATCTCAGCTATTTTGAGAAGGGACCCATCTCAATCTCTACAGATGCTCTCACTGAGTCTCAGGATCGTCATACGTCATACGTAGCTTAAATAGCGGCTGGCAAGCCGCTGCTGATTTCCATCATGTTTCTGGACTCGGGAAACCTTTGGCAAAGGGCATTGCATGGGGATACGCTTGACTTCAGATCCTGACCAGGACCCTGAAATGGCAGAGATGCTGCAATCAGAGCCTCAACTGGCTGCGGCACTTTCCGGAGGAGCCTTTGGTTGCTTGAAATACCTAGCTGGGATATGGTGGTGGAATGCGAGAACAAAATGATGGTGGTGGTGGTGGTGGTGATGATGATGATGATGATGATGATATTAATTGTGGGTCAATACTAGCAAATACAATATTTAAGGGTGATGCTCATGCATTTACCAGCTATTTGGATCCTCAAAAAGTTATCCTCCCGGGGTTTGACCCATCCCAAAGAGCTGAGGCTTGCACTATCCCTGCTTCATCCCGATGCCTTCCCTTGAAGAGCATGGCCTGGCAATGTGGAGCACGGAAGACGGCGGAATGCCAGTTTTTGGGCTGGATGTTGTTGGTGCTGATTTTGGCCATGACTAAATAGGCCTTAAATACAGATTATATAAATAGAATGTACTCATAGATATACCTAGTCATATACGCTAATAATATCTTATACTTATTATACTTATATCCAGATACATACCGTTATTCATATTATTAATGACATGCTGGCTGCATCTTCTGAGGCTGATTGGCCCGGAGCCGCCTGTGCGGGGCGGACGGTGAATACGCAACCTGGCGTGATATCCTCGTAGCGATTGTGGTCAAAAACTGTGATTTTTCAAAATAACTGAAGAATATATGGGAAACACTCATGAAGAAATTAAGGATATTTTGGGGAATATTGTCTGGAGGATTCAAGAAAAACCGTGGCATGGTGATGCGCTCTGCTTCAGGAACTTGGTGCGGATGAACGTGACCTGGCAAAAGCTGGAAAAAACATCCTCCACTTGTAGATCATTGTCATTGGAATGAGGACTTGCACCGGAAAAACTGATAGAAACTTCGAAGCCTTTGTTGTGAGGAAAATCACCAGATGAGAGGAATGTAGTTTTTCGTTTGCTTTCCTGGTTGTTTGAACCTTCTACACAGGTGACTAGCACCTTGCTTCGCTCCCTGGTCGGAAGCTTAGAAGTGTTGGAACTTGCCTTAGACAGGTTGATACTTGTATTGGAACACATTACGAGACTAGGGATGGTTACTGCATCAGTTACTGTACTATCCCTGCTAGATCGAGAGCTAAAGAGCCAAGTTAGCCTCCCAACCAGTGAGCAATGAACCTCATTTCCATAACGGAAGGTAGGGCTTCTCTCCAGCAGAAAAGGTTGAAGCGTGGTTGATGCAACGGATGAGTTTCCGTCTCTTCTCCTCCGGTGGAAAAGCAGAGACTTATTTTGGATGATTTCTTCAGTTTCCATGATCATATCATCATGCCCACGTTTTCGCATGTTTTTTCCAAATTGTCTTTCCCCAATTTTGGATGATTTCCCCATCATTGTCATCATTTCCCCCCATGTAGAATCTCAGGATTCTCAGGTTGCCGAAACATCATATTTCTATCATTTTCCTGTTGATCTGGAGCTTCCGAGATCAACAGTCCATACCCTCTGGTAAACTAACATAGCTATGGAAAATCACCATTTTTCAGGGGAAAATTCACTATAAATGGCCATTTTCAATAGCTATGTTAGTTTACCGGAGGGTAATTTCTATATATTTCTATCAGATTCCACCGAAGTTGCCGCAAGAGTTGGTCCATCAGGTTTGGGCAGTGCATCCTGCCATCCCCGGGCATCAAAATGGCCTCATTTCCGCGGCAGAGCCTTGGTCGGGCGTGTGCCTTGGTATGGTGATTCCGGGGGTTCCCCGGCCATCAAAAAACATAGGATGAACATGGAGATTTTAATGATCTTCAATGGGGCAATATATGGGCAATACAATAGATGATTCATGATGATTCATGACTGGTGAAATTTGAAAATCGCCATGATGTTCAATTCACTTTATCCTCTGGCAGTCAAACACGGCTATGGAAGAGCTCACAAAGTCACCAATTTAAGATGGCTTGTCCTTTGAGTGGTTATTTTCCATTGCCATGTTTGACGACCGCATGCTACCTAAGTCATTTCTGATATTTTCTAGTTAGCTGAACTCAGGTTATTTCAGGTTCTCAAAACAACCCTCTCTCCAAAAAACACCTCTCCATGTTGTTGTACAGCTCCCGGGCTTAAATCTGGGCTGGTTTGGGCCCATGAGGTATTCGATCCAGGATCCACTTTGGATGCTAGCGCACACCACTCGCTTCACACAGGCGATCCGTGGCGGGTACCGGGAAAGCCTGGATTCTGTATTTGGCTATCCAGTGGTTAGGAGGGACCTGAGGAGGAAGGCAGTCCAGAGTCTTTAGGCGTCATAAGCCCATCAAGACTTCATCTCGAGCATTGATCTAGTTTAATAGAGGAAGACCTCAGGAGAGCAAATGGAGCATTTCTGCAAATTGCTATTGTACATGATTGTACTATCTGTGCTTCTACTATCTTCTACCTAATATATATTTTACCAGCAGCGCGGTTTCCGTTGTCAATTTGTGGCGGCAGGTGGGCTGGTGGGTCTTGCCCCTTCAATCCGGAGCAACTGGTCATTTGAAGAGAGGCCACTGCTGGACCACCTGCAGCATGATGCAGCACAGGACATGGACATGACATGGACATGACGACATGTTGCGACATGTTGATACCCTTCCAATGGGACCGTGGCTACTGTAATATGATGATATATGATGTAAGTTGATGTACTATGCCATTACTATTGCATTATAATGTGCTGAGTTCATCTAGATCATCCCCGTCCTGACAGAGGCAATCTCTAGACAGTCACTTCGATAACTTTATCCATGGTGCAACCTTTCTAATTTCCATGGTTGCAGTAGGAGGTACTGTCGGCAACCACTTTGACCAATTTTTTCCAGCACGAAGTAATACATACAATACTTTGTGCAGCTTTGTAGTAGGGAGTACTGTTGGGTAATGTTACAGTGTGTGGCCAAGGGTTTGTCAGAGGATTCTCAGAAAACCTGCGCCAGCATCAAAGGTTTGCGCATGTAGTATCAGTACGTACAGTCCGCTAGTATGGGTCTTGTCCATGGCGTTGATTCTCAGCAGTGAGGAACTGGAACTCCCATACGCCAGGTGGCACCTTCGTTACATACCTCTCACCTGGCAGGGGCCTTAATGGACAAAGATTTCAGTCCGCCAGAGCAGACTGGAATCAGCAAATGGCCGGGTAATGCGGGGAGAGCACATACAATATTGGATGATGGATGGCGGTTTGAACTACTACTTATTTCATACCGGACCTGAGATTGGCGATGATTAGTGTTTGATCCGAATTACCACTTTTGAGAAGGATTGAAGTTACCAGCCAGCATTTATCTTGTATACCATAATTCTATAATGCGTCAATGTAAGACACAACTTGGAGGAACCGAAGAGAAACGCAGCATTGACAGCTCTCACGGTGCCACGGTGCTAAGATCGGAACAGCTTTACTCTTGTGGTTGAGAAGCTCCAGGCAGGGCATTGCTATGAACAAAAATGAGTCACAGCAAAACATGTTGAATGGTGGAACTCGTTCCTCAAATTGTCATGGACGACCGGCGTAGCACCGGCCCAAGTTTTAGGATGAAGGGGCCTGTAGCTTCGCCTCTAGGTGCCATGGATTCACTCGTGGCACTGGC
>Ga0126342_10005518_pt1 | contig 22110 bp, 19 predicted proteins | sample Cyp1metagenome_FD_92528 | JGI IMG/M metagenome (GOLD analysis project Ga0126342, IMG submission 92528) | Coral microbial communities from Lord Howe Island, Old Settlement Bay, Australia - Cyphastrea 1 metagenome | ecosystem: Host-associated > Invertebrates > Cnidaria > Coral ...
GCAGACTAGGTTCCTGTGGATCCAGGAGAAGGTGTCAACCAAAACTCTGAAGGTCGAGCCGGTGGGTACACATCAGAATCTGTCTGACCTGTGTACGAAGCCACTTCCTTCTGACGCTGCATGCTGCCACATGAATCGCATGGGGCAGGTGTCTGTAGAAGGTAGGAACAGACAGGCGAAACGGCTTGTAGCTTGAAGTTCTATGCTAAAGGCATGAACTTAGGAGGGGTGTTTAGGTATGGGTTTCTACATAACATGTGTAGACCTATATTCACCTAACGATACGTTTTGGCTCAAGACGGATAAAAGGTGCCCCAGCTGCTTTGAGGGTTCATACATTTGTGCATTTTGGGAATGTCAGAATCCCAACTGACGAACTCCATCATTTTTCAGAGGGCTAGGTATACCACCAACCAGATTACTATTAACCATCATTAACCATATATAATAACCATCATCATTAACCATTATTAACAGTATGTTAACCACATATTAACCAGATATGGTTAAAATTCCCATTGGGAATTGGGACATTTCCTGGTCGCCACCAGGGGAGCAGTGGTTTCTGGTTGCGAGAGCAGCGGGCACTGCGCGCACGCAATGTCGCGCCTCCGAGGCGTATAGACACGGTGTTTTAAATGGAGGGCTGCAGGAAAGATAATAGTGTTTAATGTAAGGTTCAATATTTATATATCTTGTTTAAATATTGTATTTAATATGAGGGTATATAGCATATATAGTTTTATAGTGTTTGATATGAGGTTTAATATGGTTTAACGGTGTTTAGTAGAATGTTTAAGATGGTTCAATTGGGTTGAATATGCGGTTTGATATGGTTGAATATGTATGAACTGGGTATACCAACCAATCTAACGGTTAGCCAAAAAAAAGTCCGCCGAGCTGGGTAGGAAAAAAAAACATTGGAGATCATTGGAGCTTGTGATTTGATCAGCCAAAGTAGATGTGTAACATATTTGACATTGCCAATCTTTCGCCCATATGGCGTCAAACCATGTACATACAAAATCATACAAGATATGAATCGATCTGATCCCAAAATTCCAATGGCAATCCACCATATAAGCCCCAAATCCCAAATATCCAGATTCAATGCTAAAGCAAGGATTGCACGGGTGCGTTCATGAGTCTGGGGAAGGGATTCTCTCTTATTTCAGTCTGTTCCTGTTGAAGTCTCGAAATATCTGATGAACTATTCTGTTGCCAGAATACAGTGATGGGTCCTACTGGCAGTCACGAATGGGGTTTCCCTTCCATTCTATGGCTTGGATGGTGTCACAGTGAACGGTGAGCCACGGGATGGACGGCAGGAAAGTCGCCGAACATCGTCCTACTCTCAGGAACTTGGGGATGCAGTTGGGTCCAAAAAAATGGGTATAACTAGGGTTAGAACCACCAGAAGTTCGGACACAACCCCTATAACTATGGGTATACTATGGGTATATACCCACTTATAACATCTTAGAACGGGAACTGCACTTCCACCCATTTTCAATGGTTGTTACTTGTATTTACATATTTATGTTCAGATGGTTTTGCCGGCAGTGTACTTGAGGATGTCCATGGAGAACCAAGGAGTTCTAAGACCCCAATTTCAATGGGATTATCCCATGTTTTCTCATCAAAAATTTAGATGTTCAGTTGCCATGTCAAATTACCAGAAGTGGTTTGTTTTTTTAGTCGTACTTCCTCATAAGTCTTTACACTTGAAAACTATGCAACGCCCTCCTAACTTGCTGAGGTGTCATCAGTGAGATATGGCCGAATGTACCTGCACCAGAAGTTCCCAGCATTCCAACACCTGGACCTCCACCTAAGTGGAAGGCCGGACCGGAAGGTCATCGGCTCGTTTCATCCAAAATGGGAGGATTCGAAGAGAGAAATCAGACCATGACATGACTTGCAAAAATACTGGGCAAAGTCGGATGCGTCAAAATCACCCGAACATGATTTGTTCAATCCGCAAAACGACCCATCTTGTAGGCTCCGTTGGCATTTCCGGCAACGCAGGTCGACCCGAATGCGGCCAACCGGTCAGCCGATCAAGGCACAGATCGGGGTTGGTATCTACAAGGCATGAGAAGGCACTTGATTTTTTTCCTCCCAAAACAATGGATTATTTAGGGGATTCCCCCCCATTTTGATGGTTTCAAACCACATTTCCCATTCAAATACACGCATTTTTCTCCCATTATCAGACACGCTCAAATGGGTTTATCCAACAAAAATGGGGGATGACCCATAAAATGGCCATTGAAAACTGCGATGTTCAATCATGAAAACTGGGATCAGTGGAGCAGCTGAGCAGCCTAATTTTCAGACAAAACCAATTATTGCTGCTTTCCAGTTACAGGAAGCTTGACCCACAGTCATACTTTGACAAGCCACCTCAAATGCACGTGCCTTTCATCGTTCTGGGCACGTTCATGTCAGTCCTTGTTGATTTAGGTAAATCGTTGCCACGGGGCCCCTGGTCGCCATAGTTACCCCTGGTCGCAGGTGAAAAGCCGCTGGAGCCGCTGAGTGAGGCTGGGGTATGACACCATGGGTCAATGTGGGTCATAAATAGTGATGAAGCCAAGAAATGGAACTATTTGTAGGAACATGTAGGTTGAGTTCATTACATGAACCCCTCCTAAATTTAACATGGAACTCCAACGATTGAGTTCCGTCCCGAACTTGCCTATTCCGGCAGTATTGGGATGGTTGGATGGTTTTTGGCGGGGTCTTGATCCATTCCCTCTAAAATCCGATGGTTTATCATTGTTTTCCACATGAGCCGTGTGAAAAATGTGAACACAAATTGATTTACAGATGTTTCCAGCATATATTGTTCACAAAGATCCAAACAATGGGGTTCTACTGACCTGTTCGAAAAGGGATCAGCCAAGAATCCCATGGGTTTTTGAATAGCTCTTTCAGGAAATCAGTAGAACATTCAGAAGCAGTTCGCAGGTCAACTCAGCACTTTGGTCCGATTCCCCAGGCTCCAGCGAGAGTGGCAGATTTGGAGGCGTTTGCACATAGCCGGGCAGCTCGGGGTGAGCGGCGCCTGGAAGTCTTGGGATGGCTTGGATGAGTTGATGGTTAGCAGAGGATGTTGCCAGGTGTGATGTCAACATATGTCAACAGCTGTTGGGATTTCGAAACGGGTAAAAAAGCGCAGAAATGGAGATTTATTGAAGCGTTTTATGGGAATTTGAGGTTTTTGGCACTTCCTTTGGGCCGGCCTTGGGTCATCGGTCATCCCAGGTCCAAGATGACTTTTGCTGATTGAGTTGTGACAGGTATAGATTTGTAAAGATCAGCTAGCTCGTTGTTGGGGTATTTTAAAGGGTCAAAGCTTCTGGACGCCCATTTGCAATCTGGATTTGTTTCCTCACTTTCCCCCAATTTTAATAAATTGATGGTTTAACACCTGATTTTCCCATGAATCCATGAGAGTCAATGAGTTTTTTTCGGGTTAGACCACCCAGTTCGACCGGTACCCAACCCCCTGAAGATCCGGTCGAAGGCGAAGGATTTCAGCAGTTGCGTTCAGAGGTGGCACAAGACCCCAAGGCATGGGCCGATCGGTGCACACTGGGGGAACAGTTGAGTGTCTACGAATCTTTGGCATAGAATGGGAATATCAGGAGCCAACATGGAAATGAAATCTGGCTAAAATAGTGGTAGTTATAATATGTTATTATAATATGAGTGTGTATAAGCAGCTTCTATTCCCGATGCAAATTGCCATTTGAAGATGGGCGGAGGAACGTCCAGCTACCCTCCGTAATCAAATCATGGGAAAATCATGGGAAAATCGACGAAATCATGGAGGTTTGTAGCTGGGAAAATCATCGACACTTGGGGAATTTTCCAGCAAGCCATGGAGCTGACACCGGAGGCTTCACGAGCTATTGCATGATGTTCACTGAGGTACAGGACCTAATATGATCCTATGATATGATTGCATGATATTGCATGATTCCAATGCTGGAATTACACGGAATTTTCTAATTCCATGACATTGCCAATGGAAGGGAAAAACACAGACTTTTGAATTTTGATGCTACAGGCTGCACCAAGAATATTGACTTAGTATGTAGATGCATTTAGAATGGTTCTAGATGGGTATGTCACCAATAAAGCTTGCCAGTCCGTCAAAAAAAAAGTGATGGTTGTTCGTTTGAAGTGATACTGGCACTTATATTGACATATGCTGTATATGTTGCAATATGCTTCTCTTTTCAATATCCAACATTTTTTGTCTGATGATCTGATGTTAAGTGTATCTACAAAGGAATCTATCGCCAGGTTTCAAATCAAAATCAACCAACCCTTCCAGCAGATTTCTCTAATACTAGACTTGGATGAATTGAAAGTTTAGAGGAGACACTTAAGAATTCTTTAAAAAAATAATGGAAACCACAAAAGAGCTTCCTTCATTTTCTTCCCTAGAAAACAACTGAAAAAAGATACTTTGCGGCTCTGCCAAAATTCCAAACCGCAGGCCTTGGAAACTTTCTTAGAGAAGATCACTTCAGAAGATCCGCAACTGATGAAGGTCATTACCATCTACCAACAGGACGAGTTACTGAGTTGAGTCACGAATTTTCTGGCAGTTGCGGAAGCTAACCTGCTTGGCAGCTTCGATGGTTAGATAGGGGGATGATGTTGATGATTATATATGATTATCATCCCCATGATGTCGTGACATCTTGGATCCTACTCTTTGCTTCAATTTTGAATTGTACAAACCCAGAGAAGGGGAACCCCGGCTGATGAGTGATTGATGAATCTCTTGGAACCCGTGGTTAGGCACTTCAAGAGGTAAGAAATTGATGATTGTTAAGCTACAATGTGAGTGAAACAATAATAAACGACCCATTTGGGAATGGTTTATAGCACATTGATGGGTGATTTGGAGGATGGTTTATTGTTGTTTTACCCACAATATACGAAATACGATCCGATATAACGGATATAATAGTCATCAGAAGGAGTAGAATGAAATAAGAGCCAAATTCAGCCATTACTCAGCTATCCTCTAATGATTTTATTCCCTATCCATTCTCCTGGTGTTTCCACAGCAGGACTTCCTGTCTATGCTTACCACTGGTTTGGTCGAGGTGGGCGACAAGGGGAAGACGTCTCACAGTGTTTTGGGGTCGAATTGTTTTCACTCCCACATTGGATCAAAGTGGATATGTGTTTTGATTTTCGTAGGTCTTGTAAGAGCTTATTTTTTTTTTCAATCGAATCCAATCCCCCTGATGTTAAACATTCCCATTGTGTGGTCCCAGTCATATGTGGTTTTATCTGTGAAAACCCCGTGGTTTCTGGGGGAACTTTCTTTATTGTGACCGAAAGCCGCATCGCCCGTTGTGCCTGGTGCTACAGGCTGCCAAAGCGCAGAGGGAGGAAGTGAAAGAGCAGGATGGGAAGCAGTCATTTGATGAGCAAAAAAATATGAGCTTGGTGGCTTGGTACATTGTATGGTACCTCAAACTCAGGGGGATGAAAATCAACATAAATCAACCTAACTGAGTCATGGCCATTTTCAATTAGGAACATGATGATTGAACAGTGGAGGGGTACCCCCAGTAGCCTATTTTCAGACATAGCAGCCTTTTTCGCAAAGCCATGGGAATCATGGGAATCACCAGTCGTGGCTTATCGTCTCAACGTGGCGCTGGTTCCATGTCCAAAATTGCTGTGTCTGAAAATGGGGTAGATGCCCCATTTTATGCAATTTTAATGAGGAAAAATGTTGATTGTAGTGGAGTCACATATAGTCACTGAATTATGTTTTTGTTTCCAATTACTTTGATAACATATTATACGTATATACGTATATATATATATATAAACCCTAACCCTATAAGATCATACTTCTTGGCTATGTATCCAATGGTGTCTCCAAGTGATTGATTGGTTATATCTCCCATTTCCACAACACTGATATCTTTTGGATGTCAGGAGCCACCAGTGCCAGTGGTGAAACCCAGCGCTGAGCAGAAGGTCGGGATGGGCCCACGAGCAGATTCTCCACAGATGGGTGGGCAGCTGGACGTCATCCACAGCTCTACCTCTTTTCATAGTATTTCATAGTATTTCATAGTATTCAAGTTCTCAGCCAAGTGAATTTGGATGAATTTGGATGAATTTGGGGCTTCTCGGATGTTCTTGGGTACCTCATTCCATCTGGTGACTTAACAGATTTGCCACATAGAAATGCCATGATTTTTTGGGGACCGAAAAATAACTCCGACCAACCTCATCAGCCTCACAGTCGTCGCAAACAAAAGCGTTGGTTTTGCCCAGGCGAAGCGGAAGGTTGGGCAGCCTAGTCCCGAATTTGTGATTTTGGCAGATGGGGATGGATCAAAACATGGCGAAAAACCTATTACCAAATGGTGGGCAATCAACATGCATTAACCAACTATTTTAGGTTTCCTCCACCAGGGATACCAGGCCCATATTGTTGCACAAATGTCACTCGCCAGTGGCTTCGGGGACGTGTACATACCGCGGAGCATTGCAGCCTTGCAGTTCTTTGGGGACTTTGGGCCCCTCTGTGAAGTTGGTGATCTAAGACAGGTATGATATACATAATATTATAAATATATATATATATATAATTATTGTTGACATGGTAAAATGATGTATTTTTTTGTGGCATCTACTTGTAGATTCTAGCAACAGATATAGAAACATCATGAAACATCAACATGAAACATCTCGGTGGATTCTCCAATTTCCCCGGCCGCTGAGATCTTGCAGTCCTTACAGCCGACGACCAAGACTTGTCACACCATCGTGCGGACCGCGAGAAACGCTGGAAATAGCTATGCCCCCAACGTTCAGACGGGAATAGCAAGGTGACTTGCCAAACCCCATGTCATTTGTATGTTGGAGGGATGCCAAGTAATTATGTATATACTAGTAAGACCTAGTAAGCCTTCAACATCAATTATAATTACATTATACACCTCAAACTCCTGAAGATGATGTCAATATTGCAATTCGACTAGTCGGCTCCTCTCAGTTTGTTGACTCCAGCGGCTTGGCTCCATTGGGTTCCCTCCAGCTGACCTACCAAGAGAAATCTGCAAAGATGCAAAGGTAAAAACGAATCTATGACTCACATGATGCCAATTGATCAAGTATCATGTGCTGTGTACTGACTCTTTCCGGCATAAACTTGTTCTGAAACTTATTCTAACAGCTACAAGAAGAATCCCTTCAAATTTGTGGAATGTTTGCAAGAATCTTTCCAGCATCCAGTGCTCCGCTCACCATGAGCCAGCGCTGTTTTTGTGGAAAGTGCCGAAGGACTGTGTGGGTCTACAAGATGGATGGGGATACCTTGCCCTTCCCAGTCACCTGCACTACCGAGACTTGTTTGTGATTTGAGTAGAATGTATTCCTATTACCCTCTGGTAAACTAACATGTTTAATGGACAATCACCATTTTTAATGGGTAAATCAACTATTTCTATGGCCATGTTCAATAGCTATGTAACAAATTACCGGAGGGTAATTGAATGTTCCCATCCCCAAAATATGATCCCGTTGCAGGAGAGCATACCCGGGGGTCGTAGCGATTTTCATTGTGCCTATGGGATTTGTATTGCTATTTTGTGGTGGAACTATTCCCAAATCAATGGTTTTTCTAGCATTAGCCTGCATGTGCAATTCCACATGCCAAGACTCCAATGACTCTTGACTGTGGATTACGTGATAAGTTTTATGATACATACAGTACTGGTTTTAGCTGTTTTCATCGCTGTGTACCTTATTTTGTTTTTTGAATTTCCATTTCTGGCTCATCATTCCAAACATTTGATTTATCATCATTGAATATCATTATGAATCTATGAATATCATTTACTTATTTAGGTAATGAGCATCATCCCTGAATAAAAATGATGAAGCATATATATTCAACATTGTTAAAGTCTCATCATCCACTGGTTCCACCAGGACATCAATTGTCCTTGAGGATGTCGCTGGCCGCCAAGTTACAGGCGAACTACGCCCAGCTTCGCCTCTGCACCACGGAAGCGGTTCCCCTGGACGACGCGTCGACGGTTCCGACGGAGGTGTCACTAGTGCTGCTAGCGGCGAAAGCGATGGCGCTGGAAGAATCCAGCCACTGAAGCGCTGGTGACTTTAAAGGTTGGAACAGGTTGGAACCCAACTCCAGTACTGAAGGGATGATGGCGATCATGAGTGGATGTGATTTTCACAATGGCTGTGGATGAAGAGCGGTGCGTGGTGGGCAGTGAACAAGACCTCGTTTGAGAAGAGCTAACTGGAGCTGACTTGGGATGTAAGGAATTTCGCTGGATGTTCTCACTGTATGGCACATCATTCTCGCCCTGAACTCCATGGGTTGCCAAGCAGGAGATTCTAAATTCTAAGTGATTCATGCCAGCATAATTATATAACTCCCAAAGAAAACATACTCAAGTCAAATCAAAATAACATGGTGGTGCATGTCCTTTCTACAGTATTTTTTTGGGGATTACTAGAAGCTGAACTTTCAAGGGGTCACCAGACCCCTAGCACAACCACTCTGCAAAGCAGATGGTCAACCTGTCTCACTGAATGCTGCTCGGCCCAGCAATGCGGAGCTTTCTGGAGCTTAAAAAAACGAAGAATCCCGAATCGAAAAATCTGGGAACAAACAGCCCTTCTACATTTAATAGCTTTAAATATCTTCAAGTATCTTCAACATTGTGGGATCAGCATGGATTGCAATTCTCAAAGGTGTTGGGAAAACTCTTTGGCAATTCCGACGGCAGATCTGAGCACCGAAAAACCCAAGAATTGACCATGATCTGATTCTGCTGTGCGACAAACGCCCCATGCCAGACATGGGATCAATTCGGACCAAGTGACGCATGACATGAGATCAGATGGATAAAGATTTATAATTAGCTGGTTTGTGGGTTCAAGTATAGTCAGTATGGTATAGTTGTTGAAGCGATATTTGCGAGGGTCATCCCCAATTTCCAATCTTTTTCAGTTGGGTTGAAACTTGAAACCACACATCAGATAATTACTGTAAGGTTTGGTGAAACCTGCTGTGCTTCATGATGATCCATGGTCTTGTGTGCAACCACATCCCAGGTACGCTTACACAACCCCTACAGCTGCGCAGTGTGCAAGGCGCAACAGCTAGTCATCCCGGCAAAAAATAGAGGAAGCACAAGAAAGGCTGGCTTTGGAAACTTTGGAAAGGCTGTTTTTGCTCTCAGGGATTCTACATGACATATTAGAAGATGTTTTATTAATATGATATAATAATATCTAATATGCAGCCTAATATATCCCATGATTTCCCAACTGGTTCATTTGTCAGCTGCGTTTTACAAAGCGTTATGCTTTGTCCAGGACAGGGGGTCGGGTCCTGCCAGGCCACCACGGAGTTGTCGCTCTGCAGTTCCTGCCACAGCGTGCGCTTTTGCAGCAGGGACCATCAACGTCGCTTCTGGCCCAGGCGATGCGCGGCCAAGGGCGATGCCGAGGGCGATGCCAAGGTTGTCTAAAAAGTACTTCAAAGATGGAACATGATGGAACTGGCAAGTGTCCAGAAATTTCTGTATCGAAACATGTCAAGAAACACGACATTTTGCACGATCTCTTGCATCCATTCTCTTTGCATTGTTCCATGCAACGAAAAACACGGACCATGGACCATGTACAAAGCTGTCCCTAGCCGCAGGCACCAAGCAGTTTGCAGATTCATTTCATCCATCAAGGGCGGCCTTCTGCAACAGGCTCGGTTCTGCGCTGGTGACATGGTGACATGGTGGGCCTTCTGTCGACATCCCAAACAACCTATGGGTGACCAATGTTTTTTAATGGCAATTAATTACTTTAATAAACTTCACGCGTTTAATATAATGTGCAGTAGATGTATGTTCTATTCTTAGCGTCCATGTTTTCTCAATCATAGATTTGTGTGCTTTTCTTTACTTCATGATGTTTCTTTGGAGAAACATATCATATCACACAATTTAATCAATACCGCGGCTTTTTTCCATCTCATGCGACTGCATACCTATCACAATTATGGAAAGTTATGGTAAATGAATTCCAATTTAATACGTGCAAGGGCTTTAATCAGTACGTGCATAGGACATGTATATGTGCTTAATATACTTTTATAATCTTTTATATAATATATAATTGTTTCTAATATACACATCCATAAAACTTTCATACTTATCATCAAATGTCACCAAACATTGTTAACATGCTACAGTAATCATATTATATCAGTCAAGTCATGTCCCAAACATTTCCAGAATTGGTTGAAGGGAAGATTGCAACCGCGGCTACCTGCGAATTTTCCAAAAATTCATCCACGGAACTCTATAGTTGACGAATTGTGATTATACATGTCATAATCTTTTGTAATTTCCCTACACATATTTCGTTGATTATAACCCAAGTATAGGCCTTTTGAAGTTCCCCCTGCCGCAGGTGGCAGGTCGCGAGTGGGTCTCCGATGCTCTGCCAGAGGTTGTCGATGTCTGGACCAAATCCAGGTGCCAAACATCGACTGGGAATTTTTTTCAGCAACAAACATGGTGACTTTTCCATGGAATTTCCATGGGGATACCCTCTGGTAAACTAACATAGCTATTGAAAATGGCCATTTATAGTGGATTTTCCCATTAAAGATGGTGATTTTCAATAGCTATGTTAGTTTACCAGAGGGTATTTCCCACATGAAACGTTTTTTTTTTTCTCCCCTTAAATGGGTTTGTCTGAAAATGGTGATTGTAATTAATTGTACAGAAAATCCACTCATATTTCCATGGTTGTCTGAAAATTGGGGTTCCCAAATCCACTGATATCCACTGATATCCACTTGATGAACCATCAAAGATCCCATGAAAGAGCCATTTTTTGGGGGGATTTCAGACAGAGCAGATGTGATTGAGTGGGAGTTGGGAGCCATCTAATCCTGTCCCCCATATCAAAAACACCCTTGAAAACCGTGGTTTAATAGGCGTTTTTTAACCACATATGACTGGCACCATACAATGGGAGTGTTTAATACTAGGGGGATTGGATTAATCATGGGACATATGCTGGATTCATCATCAAAAATGGAGGATTTAACTAGCAAACATGGTGATATATACGGAGACGAGGGGATGGTAACCATCTAGTTCTGGATAATCTAATGAGGATATAATATGTAGGGACAACATAGGGAATATTAATAGCTATAACTAACCAAGTAACATGACATGATATGACATCTGGATTAAATTCAATCCCAATAAGCATTAATGATAATTTATAATGGGTGTTAATGGTGGTTGAATGGGATAATAATGCTATTTCATTGGATATTACTAACCAACCATGATATGATATGTTGATATGTTGGTTTCTCGGAAGATTGGGGATTTACCCCCAATCTATGGCATTGTTCATTCATTGGGAAACCAAGGTTTTGAACCGTCAAATTGTGGGTATCTTGTTTTCTAACAAACCCAAATGGAGGTATACTTAGGATTTAATGATATTTAATGGGGTGAATGGTGGGATTGAACAATTTATTGAACCCATTTTAACCATGTTCATGTGTGTTCGTTATTAGAGCATGGTGGAACACACATATCATAAATTGGGAGTTGATGGGGATTGAACCAAGCATTCATGGGGATGTAATGGATATAAAACCAACAATCTGATTTGTGGGCGTCTCTGAAAATGGTGCTAAAGATAACAATACTAGCAATAATGAGGATGCCCACAACCAATTTTGATTACGATATAAACATGGGGATATCCTACCAATTTGGTAGATATAAGCAGGATATATCCTACCAATGAGGTTATTCAATGGGGATATAAATCATCCCAAATGATCAAGGGGTGTGCTCTTTTGTTTGGTGGGATTACAACGGGCTCATTATAATCGGGGGAAAACCTGGTTTGTTGTTGGAAATTATGTAAAGGGAATAAGACGAAACTAACCAAGAATTTGACATGGTGTTCCCTTTGTTTGCACAGAAACATGAGGTATCGCTGGGACTTCATTGGGATGTTAGTGACATATTATGAACAGTATAAGAAGCAACATGGTATTTGGTTGTCTCTGAAAATGAGAGATTTACAGTAATCAATAAACATTCAGGTTCATAACCAACCATATCTGGTTGGTGGTTTGTAACATTTTTTATTTTTCCATAATTTATGGGATAATCCTTCCCATTGACTAATATTTTTCAATATGGTTAAGAGATATTGAGTATGTACAAAGATGGGTTTATGACTCACCAACAATTGGATAATGATATTTGTGTGTGTGAACATGGTGACATGACACAACTAGCAGGACTGGGGGACTGGGCGCATAAAATCAACCGATATAGGGGGATTTTTCCCATGTGGATATAATCATGATGAAACCACCGATATATGATATCTGGTTGGTGGTTTGGAACATGTTTGTTTTTCCATGTATTGGGAAGAATAATCCCAACTGACGAACTCATATTTTTGCAGAGGGGTAGGTATACCACCAACCAGAAAAAATGACCAGTTAGTCCCACTGTAAAATCATGATGGATTTCTATGTAAAAACCAGACTGATATATCTGATATTTGGGTGTGTCTAAAAAATAGTGATGTCCACAGCCAGGGGGCAGCCTCCAGAGCCGTGGCAGTTAGAGCAGCTCGTACACTTGCCACATTGCAAGGTCTGTAGTAAGGCGGCAGCTGTCCGGGGTCGCTGGTCGGCACCAAGAAAAGCCCACTAAAGCTTTATACGAAGTACTTTTTCATCATGTTCTATTTATATCATTCTATTTGTTTGGGGGGTCTACTTGATATACATATATGATCCTGTATGCATTGTACACAAACAACTAACAGAGATTATAAACCAAATAAAATGGGTTGAAGAACCATGAAAATGTAATGGCACCTTACCGAAAAGGATTATTCAATCTCTTCTTCCCGCAGCTGCCAAATTTCGACCCATACCATGCAAGCAAGGCCAACACCCATGAATGGATCATTTTGAAACGGATTTGTGCTGCCATTCTTGATGATGATGATGATGATGATGTTGATGATGGTGATGTTGTTGTTGGTGGTGGTGATGATACTGATGATATACAGGGCTACGGAAGTGGTTCTGCCAACCACTATGAACCAAACAGTACAATGCAATGACATGGCTGAATGTGGATGCCTATAGACTCCCGGCATCGCCAGGCACCAGCCACATTGCTCTGTAGCTTCTGCTCGCAAGTGGCCTACTGCTCACAGGACAGCGGGGCTGGTAGCTGGGGCGAAATACGATCCATGTGAGGTGAATAGATGATCGTAGAATATTACTATAATAGGTGAATATACATCTATATCATGAATAGGATTGAATCGATTTAGGTTTAGATGTAAATAGTACTCAGGAGTTCTATATACCAGATTCTACCATCTTCTGCGCTGAGCATGAAACTATATGAAGCTAACGAGGGGAGAAGATCCAAGCAGTGATGTGTGTGTACCCCTTCATGTTTGTCACTTGGATATTCCCTAAGTTCAGCACTTGCATCACTGGGATAGTTCTTGGCTGGATGGTAACTGACCCCAGTGACCATTTGCCCCAAATTTCTGATGCGGGAGGAATGCATGGACGTTGACTCTGAGCACCAGGGAAGTTGGCAGTGTCGACAGGCCGAGTTTCGGCCTCTGATCTTTTCGTTGGTCGTTTGTCGTTTATTGAGGGGCTGATCCAAAATGATCCAAAATTTGAACAGCAAACAGCACAATCATATTGAATTCAGTTGGGAAATCTGGGAGCCACAGTGAGTTACTTTTGTTTTTGAGATACCCTCTGGTAATTTAACAGTTTGCTATTGAAAATGGCCATTTATAGTGGATTTACCCATTGAAAATGGTGATTTTCCATAGTTATGTTAGTTTACCAGGCCGGGTAGACGGGCTGGGATAGCCACAGTTCTCCTTGGATCAACCAGCAGCTGACAGGTGGCTGCAACCGCCGTGGCTGCTGAACTCATGCACAAGGCCAGGGTCGCCATCAATGTGGCGAAAGAAAGCATCAAACATTTGGTGATTTCACCAACACATGGTGGATTTCGTGGGGATGTTGGATATAATTGAGATGTGTTAAGATTATCTGGGAAAATTACTGTATATAATACATCCTAATAATTAGATGGATATAATCCGAATATTATTGATATTTACTACACATACTAGTTTACATCATTATTATTGATATTTGGAGGGGGAGAACCCTCTTTGGTTGATGATTATTGCCAGTTTGGAATCTGGTGATTGATCACAAGGATCCCAGCAGTAGGTTAGTCGTAGAACCAACTCCTTGTGCTGTAAGTGGTGTGTCTGTGTCTGTGGCATTTCCCACCACTTACAACCCCATAATGGTTGGTAATATCGATTAATATATTTTAATATCCAGTAGTACTAGTACCTAGTGAATGATATTAGTTAATATCCGTTAATATCCATTACATATGATATTACTTATAATATCCATTAATCCATGGTGTCATGAATGAATATACATGACAAACCAACGACCCAAAAAAATACATTCGACTGCACAGGAGACTTTCTTAGCACGATGAAGATCAGGGATACATTCTTCCAGCGGTGGGTGTCCCTTCCCAAAATTAGCGACCTTTTTGGAACTATCGTCTCTTGAGTAGGGATTTCCAATCAACCTTTATTGCCCACTGTTCTTGTAGTGGCCGGAGGCTATGTCTAAGACTCTAAGGAATCTACAGTAATTGATTAATTAACCAACTACTATGATTTGGTTTTGTCTCAAAATGGGTGACACCCCAATTTACTGCAGTAAATCGAGAAACAACCATTATAAACCATGCTGTCTGGGGGTAGTTTCCCAATGTTTACGGCCATAAGTCAATTCATTGTGTCATTGGATCGTTCGAATTTGCAGCACCTAAGTAAGCGGCCTACTTTTTTGTAATTGCTGGTACCCTCCGGCCGGTAATCAAACATGGCTTACTGAAAAATCCGCCATCTATAGATGATGTTCTTATTAAAACCTCCATTTATAGAGGAGTTCCCAGCCATGTTTGACACCCGAGCGAGCCATCATGGTTTCAGTGCAGTTTCGTACCTGACCAGTGCACCAGGCCGGTGGAGCATTCGGCTTTACCACAGGCCTGACGGAAGGTTCTCTGCCAGACTCCATCTTCCGCAATGGCTGGCAGGACGGCGTTATACGTTCGGTGACCAGCCAAGGAATAGATTCGTTGATTGGTGATTACATGTGGTTACACAAATGTCATTACACAAATGTCATTACTAATTGCTTATGTAATATAGTGGTCAGACCCTGTGGTTTGCCCACAAACGGAATAGCATGGCATTGCGGCTTGCAAGAGGACTCTACTGCCATGGATAAGGCTATTGGGGATCATTTGGGGTTTACGTCAAATATAAAATATGCCACCCCCATGAGCCAATTAACCATACCGCAATTAGGGCTTGATTTGGTGCACAATCTCCCATCCCAATGGAACAACACAAATAATTAGGGATTTATTTAGGGCTTACATCAGATATACAATTTCCCACTCCCATGGAACATTTAACCAAACTGCAAACTGCAATTATAATAGGTTTAGTAATCACCACCACCACCACCGTCATCAGCATCATCAGCATCATCAGCATCATCAGCATCATCAGAATCATTTTCATCATCACCATCACCATCATCATCATCATCATCATCAGCAGCATCACCATCACCATCACCATCACCATCACCATCACCATCACCACCACCATCACCATCACCATCACCATCACCACTACCACCATCACCACCACCATCAGCAGCAGCATCACCATCACCATCATCACCATCATCGCCATCATCACCATCATCACTACCATCATCACCACCACCACCACCACAACCATCATCACCATCACCATCACCATCACCATCACCATCACCATCATCATCATCATCATCATCATCATCTCAATCAAAACCATTTCCAGTTCTAGGCAAATCATAGGGTCTTGCCGTTTTAATACCCCGGGGGGTAAATGGTTATCATATAGTTATGCTATAATGTCTTGAGAAGGGGCCAACATTCATGGGCAGTTGGTACGTTCTTTATGGTAGTTTCACACTAAGTTCTGTTTGCCTGTATCCGATATATCCATTACAGTATCGTCTTTCTGAACAAAACCTGACGCTTAAAATCTCATGTCCAGGGACCACAGATCCCGCCCTTTTTTTCCCGATGATGGCCAATATTGCCTTTTCTGGGGTAAATCCCGTATTTTCAGAGAAAAAACATGGCTATATCAGAGTGTTGCTTCTTTGTCCCATGTTTTTTTTGCGCCCTAAGTTTTTTGAATAGCCTCCAGATCCCCAGAATAATTAGATCCAATACTAAACTACACCAGGCTTTCTGGGCTGCCATTTAATAATATTTATCGGAGAGACGGATTATATATTCCCATTCTGGTTGGTTATAAATCTCAAGTTTTGTTGGGTTAATTTCCCTGTTTTCAGAGAGACCCATCTCAGATCGTTACTTGAAACTGGTTGGTTGATAGGGATTGGTTAATGGATTCTGATCGTCTCCATTTTTGTGGTTAGAAAACCATCCCCGAACTAATCATCAACAGGGCTCATTGAAGCAGCCATTGCTCAGTTCTACCTGACTCGTGCATCCGGTCGTTACCTTGAACCGATCAGTGATCAATGCAGCCAGCTGAACTCAAGCCTGGGATACAACTGGAGTGAGAAACAATGGCGAAAAAACCTTGAGGATGAAGAAATCACAAGGGCCAACCACTCTCATTACTGCCTTAATGTGTGTCATATGTGTGTCATCTACCGGATCTTGTGATTGACTTTGTACAGCCAATGTCAACGACAGTTTGGAAGTGTCATCCAGTTTGTTGTGCGTTTGTTTCGTTGAAGTTGATAGGTTTGAGATGTTGATGAATTTCTGCATGATGGTTTCTCAATGCAAGTTTTAGAAAGATACTGATTTGGTACCCCAAGTCGTTAATCACAGGCTAGTCAGAGAGTCATATCTTGTGTTCGGGAATCTTGACAAAATCAGCCGTCGTCTCAATGTGAGCCGTGCTGGGCAGCCATGGGCCACGTGTTTTGTGGTTGCCTGCTGATCCCATTAACGCTTGCAGCGGTGTTGTACAACCCAGAGACCAAGCTGCCTATGTGACATGTGAGTGCACACTATACGGGGGGTTCTTAAGGCTTGTCGGATCCCCAAGTCACCATTGCTGTTTCAACACTAAGGCATGGTATGTCATGGTCTAATGACTTGGATGATTTGGGGTACCCCGATTCAGGAAACCCCCATATGTCCTATTACCATTTATTGGCCAATGCACCTCTTGGTGTTGGCATTCTCGATCATTGCTGGTTTCGTATCATTCATATCCATTTTTTTTTGCCATACCGGCCATACCCCCCTGTCCCACCTTCTTCTGGTTTTCAGAGTTTTGGGAAAAAACGAGCAATCAGTCCACATTGTTTTGGGCGGCATAGCCTCATAGCCGCATAGCCATGATTCATGCTTGATTTACCCAGGAAAAAACCTAGCCAGTCTAGCCGACATTGCAATATCATCCCGGAAATTAGCCCAGGAAACCTACAACTTCGGAGGAAACTGGCAAAAGTACATTCGAGAACTCTCCTGTTCTTCTCGAGATGATTTGCAACTGTCGCTGGGAATTTCGCGTGCAGCTTGGCTGATCTCGGAGATGCTGATTGCTGCCAGAAATACCACAAATGGAGCTACTTACTGCAGTATTTTCCCTCTATGCAAAATCGGCAGTGGTACATTTTGGCTTTTCAAATAGAAGATATTCCAAGCCCGATCCCAATTTTGAGGGGTGGATTCGGTTCTTCTTTGTTTTTTCACTTGCAAGATCGTCTATTTGAAACGGCTTTGGCTGCACCCCCGATTTGCATCTTCCATATACTATTTAGACCTATTTAGAACATACTGACCAATCCTTGTCTTTGATGTTTTCAGAAGAACTTGTGGTATCGGTGTGGGTGAACTTCCATGTTTTGCTTTTTACTGGCAAGACATGGTGAGTGGCTGAGTCCAAGAAAATCCGAAACTACATATTTTTGTTCCAGTTTTTGCCTCATGTCGCAGTTCAATACAATTAAATATAGTCCAAAGTTGTTTCAAGCTGGAGGTGCATGAACTTTCAGTATCTTTCAGTCTAAATTAAAGATAGGGTCCTTCCGAGCCGCTGCCTCCTCGTGAGCCATTCTCGTGCTCTGAGTTTCACTTGGTTCGCTTTTTGTCACCCGATGACGAGGGAGGCCACTCTGACGATGACAGGCGTGTGGGTGGGTCGAATGCTTGGGTGTTTCCCAAAATAAATGACCCCAATTTATGGAGGTTTTTCATAACATGATGATCAACCAGGAATTTCAACCAGGAAGTTTCATTTCCAAAAATTGGCAGACAAACCATGACAAAGCCATGTGCTTCATGTTCCAAAAGGTGGCATGCCAACACTCGCCAACAGTGATGGATAATAGATGTGCAATCAGTAGTTGGATTCTGTGACTCCGAAGCCCCAGTCAATCACATGTTGTTCCCTTCAAGAGACCATTGATTGGGTCGCTGGACATGTGGACTTTTTCAGATTCTTTGCCCTTCCAAACTCAGATCTCCCAAGATCTCCAAAGATTTCCAGGGTGCCAGGGTTTACCTGGTCACAAAGCCAGGCCTGTCCTGCAAAACCTGAGTTTCATCGACATTGGCTGTGGCAGTGGCATCCATTCTGCAGCTGCTTTGTTCTCACATGCCAGGAGTGGTTGGCTCCGGATTGGCGTGTCCTGATATGTCCTGTGAAATTCTGATGTTTAAAATCACCTGGATGGTGGAGACAGCCTCCAAAGAAATTCTTTGATGATCTTTGATGTTTGGTACGCGTCCCTGTAGGCACATCATTTCCTTCGATCAACAGGAAGGTTCCGTGAGCAGCACTGCTGCGTTGCGGCATCAACTCATGGAGAATGATAATTCCTTCAGTGATCGTAGCTGGGATGTCTATTTGGGTGACGTGCTGATTCAAAGCGATCTGCCAGAGGCGGAAAAGATCCGATTCAAAGATCCGATTCCCTAAGATTGTTCAATGCCTCCAATAAGGGACCCCAAAACCTCAAATGAACAGATCCAATACTCAATCAGGTTTCTAGGGGAGTATTTCATATTAGATATGGGGGAAGGGAGTAGTTCGTAAAGCATCCAATTTTTTGATATGGGATACAGAAAATTGTCAGATTTTGACCCGTAGGTGTTGGCAGATGTGGTCTACTCATGGGGTGCTCTCCATCACACGAGAGACCTTTGGACTGCCCTGGAGAATTCCTGTCGATTGGTGAAGCCACCCGAGGATGGAGGAGGCTTGCTGCTGGTTGCCCTCTACGCGCGGGTGACCAGGTTGCCCTTGTGATATCGACCATTACTGACCATGAAAGTGTAAGGGATCCGCATGTCCCAAGTTTCAGACAGGCTGTTTCTTGTTGGTGGGTCGCTGGAAAAACAGAAACATATGAAAAAATCTCTGTCCCTTCCACCCAGGAAATGGTGCGGGACCCAGACTACTGGATCTACATCAAACAACTTTACCTGGCTGTCGACGACCTGGCCCGTGGTAAGATGGAGAGGGACTATGGTTGGTGGATCCTACGAGAGCAGGTGATGCAAAAAGGAAGGAATCCATTCCAAATGGCGGAGGACGGGTTTCGTTCCATTTCCTTCACCAAGGTATACCAAGATAACCTTTTGGGTAGGGCTATGCACTATTTGAACACCATCTGAGGTGATGTTTCAACTCCACAAAATGGCAAAAATCATGAAGTATGATCTACTTCAAAACAGGTCAGCTAGGTTTGAAGATAACACCCCCTTACATGAAAGTTGGTAAAAAATAGTAAAACCATCAGCTCATAGCGACCCCCTTGGCAATACACCTCACCCGCATTTAATTCGACGAGTATTGCATCCCATAGATGTTTCCAACTGAGATGTTCAGTTGATATCAGTTGTATCTCTATTTTCCCAGGGCCCATCATTTTTTTCATGGCCCATCGGGCCCATCCGACTCAATCCGACTCATCCCCTCAGGATGCAAGGCTTCAACGTGGCATGAACTTTTGGACGGACGTGAAGGACTGGTTGGGCGGTTATCCCATCGAATTTTCGGAGGCCGCAGAGGTGATTCGCTTCGTCCAGCAGCGCTGTGGCTTGGAGACTTGGACCGAACATGGACCGAAAATGGGTAACTACCTCTCCAACAAAAAGAGGATTTAAGATGGTGAATGCAAGGGACACCATCCCAAAGTTTCTCTGTTTCAGGTTGGTGAATTATTGCGAATAACATCATAGTTATATAGTTATATGATGTTATATGCATTACAGCCGAGAGCTGGTTAAGAATCCAAAAGCTTGAGGCCCAGGGCCCCTCAAATTCTTATTGTTAAATGCAGGCAAATTTACACCACAATAGGCCGAGGGTCCCTCAAGTTCTTAGAGCATTCTTAGTTATGTATTGCACGCATCTGCACAATTTGGAGCGAGCTTAAATTTGACAAGAGGCATGCGAAAAAAAAAAAAACTAGAGCCTGAAAAATTGTGTTTTTGCAAAGCCAGGCTTGTCTGAGCAGCGCAGAAAAAACAATTTTTCAGAGCGTGAAAAATTGATTTTTCGCAGCCATAAACCCAGCCCTTGGCAGCCAAGGCAAAGAGAGAGAATCAGAAGGCAAAATTCCTTGAAGGCAAGGTTCCTGTAGCATAATGGTCAAGGTGTCAGACTGCAGGCTTGAAGGTTGAAGGCTTGAATCCCGGCAGTGGACTCTTTCGGCATCTAATGGTCCGTCACTATATCGCTTTCTTGGTTTCCTGCAGTCTGCCTTTTCACAATCACACCGCGCGCGCAGCTTGTCAGAGTTGTTGCACGGCCCGGCTTCATGGATTGGAAGCAGTCCAAGCATGTGCGAAAAAAAAATAAATCGGAGCTTGAAAAATTGTTTTTCTGCAAAGCCAGATTTCATCCCATAAGACCATAAGGGGTCACACCACAAAAAAATGAACCGCGAAGGGGAATTGCAAACCTCACGTATATATAATATAATTAATAAGCAGTAAGTTAAGAATTTGGCAATCCTATTCAGGGTCCCTCAAATTCTTAAAGTACTATGTGTTTGGTATAGTTGAAAATATGTAGCCCGCCTTGGATTCGAGCCCCTCAAATTCTTATACAGTGAATTCTTCACAATACTCAAGCTGTATTATGGAAAACAATAAAAGCATATATGTATATAAATAAAATCGTTTTCTATATATTTATATATATATATATATTATTGTATATTAAACTATACCCAGATACAAAGATGACAATGACGATGACGATGACGACGAGGACGAGGGTGATGACGATGATGATGATGATGGTGGTGATGATGATGATGATGGTAGTATTGGGTGTACTCCGTGAGGTTCCGGTGAAAGTAGAACCCAGCACTGTCACAGAGTTCCTCTTTGTGACGGACCCCAAGCGCTTTGCACCTGCCCAGGCAGGGTCGGATGTTGACCGTTGAGTTGGATGATTGTCGAAAACCTCCATCTAGTTATGGGATTTCCCGGTTTGCCACGGTTGATTACCGAACGTTTTTCCCCACCTGCCAAGTGAGGGTTGTTAGATTTTATCAGAGCTGTTCTCCTCCTCCTCCGCCTCCTCCGCCTCCACCTCCGCCTCCTCCGCCTCCTCACCCGCCGCCTCCTCCTCCCAGTCCAGATCCCAGTGGGCACAGCCGGACCTCCACTGCGAGCTCCAGATCCCAGTGGGCACTGCCGGACCTCAACCGCGAGTTGCAGATCGCAGTGGGCACTGCCGGACCTCAACGGGAAGAATGTGAGAAAAGATGTCAGATAGAATGTCAGAAGATATGCCAGATAGAATGCCAGAAAGAGTGTCAGAAAGAATGTCAGAAGATATGCCAGACAGAATGTCAGAAGATATGCCAGA